>Ga0209102_1000112_pt1 | contig 54565 bp, 39 predicted proteins | sample ConPoolayeHmetaG_FD_185483 | JGI IMG/M metagenome (GOLD analysis project Ga0209102, IMG submission 185483) | Hot spring microbial mat communities from California, USA to study Microbial Dark Matter (Phase II) - Cone Pool mat layer H metaG... ... | reverse complement strand
GAGAAGGGGTGGGCGACATCATCTTCGTCTACTCAGCGGGCCACGCTTGGACTGGCGAAGAGGTCTTGCGCTTGGGGGAGAGGAGGGTGATCTTCCCTGGAACGGGTGCGAACCACGGACCACAGCCACCCTGGACGGAGACCGACATCTCGTCAAACTTCGCGACCCTGATCATGGCCGGGCCGGGCGTTCGCGCCAAGAAGATCAGGGGAGATCTCGACCCGTCGATCGCCCTCGTGGACATCGTCCCCACCTTATGCCATATCTTGGGCCTTCCTCTCCCTCGCCAGTCGCAGGGCAGGGTATTGCACGAGTTGCTGGTCGGCGGATCGCAAAAGAAGCGGAGGCCCCCGGCCCCCAGGTTGATCGTTCCGGAAGCTTTGCCGACAAAGGCGCCCACCAAGTTCAAAGGGGATGTGACGGACGAGGCTTAATCCGCCTAGTTCGCAGTGACAGGACGGCCGAGTGGTCCGTCTGCCCTACCGAGTTGTACCCGCATTCGGTCTATAATCGGAACCGGCTAGGCGCATGGATACAGGGGCTCCCCGAAGGGGCCGCCGGCCTCCTGCACAGCGCCGTCGGTGTTTTCCCCATGAGAATCCCCGGGGCCTGGAGAGCCGCGCCATCTCGTGACCTTGAAGAGGGTCAATGCGAGCAAGAAGCCGATCACGACCCCCGCCAGGACAAGAGTCACCGCGTCGCTCTCCCAGAAATCGGCCCACATCCCAGACGCGGCATTCAGGAGTCCATCCATCAGCAAAGTGGCGCCGCTCACGCATATCCACGCTCAGAGTCCGAAGGGCCGATCGATCGATATAAACCGTTTCCGAGTTCGCCGAACCTGGTTTGCCGTATTCGCAACAGGGCTTGAACGAATCAAAAAGCCTCGGAGACTATCGACAGCGACTGACCGCCTGAGAGCTTGATGTCCGCTTTGACGACTATCTGCTTCCTATTGCTCGCGATCCAAGCCCCTTCCACGGCATTCCCGCCCAGGAACACCTTGACGGAACTGGGACCCTTTAGCAACCGAGGTATGCGAATCTCCTTGAGGCTCAGATCGCCGAACTTGAGCTCTATTTGGCACACCTGTCTGTTGCCATCCAGCTCCTGCGTGTATGTCCCCCATCCTTTGGCCCCGACGAAAAGGCACCTGAAGCTTTCCTGGTTCAGCCGGGGCCGGAATCCCAGCACTCCTTTTGATGCGTCGTAGACATATCCGCTGAGGGCCTCCAGCATCGTCCAGCTGCTCAGCGGGCGCACGTAGTGGTCGCCGCACTCGACCTCATTCCAAGGGTTCCTGAGCGTGCCGTCATGGCGTTTCCTTGCAAGGCCGACGATCCGCATGCCCTCCTCGATCATGCCTTCATAGAACATGAGGCCGGCAACCGAGTACTCTATCCCGGTCCAAACCTCATCGCAGTACAGGGTCACTGGGTCCGGCCTGCCGCCCTTCGGCCAAGTGCAGATCAACAGCCCACCTTCCTCGCTCTTCAGATAGACCCTGGGTCTCTGTAAGTGTGTTCCCAGCCTCTGCCGAAGGTTGTGCTTGCATATCGATTCAAGGGCCCGCCTGACATGCTCCTTGGGGAGTATGTAGCCCAGGTCGAGCACGTGCGCCCACCACTGGCCCAGCAGCTGATCGGAGTGGCAACCGCTTCCGTACTGCATCGACTTGTGCTTCTGCTCATCGTATCGCTGCACGAAATACTCCCCATTCCACAATTCCGAGTCGATCAACGATGACCCTTTAGCAAATATCGCTCGGCACTTCTTTGCGAGGCTGTTCTGGCGCCTGATCTTGGACATCTCCTCCATCGCGCGAAGCGCCGCAAGGTAGAGTCCGCTGACGAAGCTGTTGTGACCCTGAAGGTGACAGTCGTAGGTGTTCCATTGAGGCCCATCGAACATCCCGTCCATATCGGGATCCCACGTCGCTATTGCGTAGTCCAGCGCCTTCACAAGCGCCGGCCAATGCTTGTCAAGTAAACCTGCGTCCCCGCAGCGCCTGTATTCCCGGTAGGTTTTCAGGATCGTGCCGCAGTGTCCGTCCGCTGCGTAGACGTGTGAAGTCCGATCCTCATCGTGCCACCTCGGAAGGTAAAGGGGTAGGACCGTGCGGTGAGGGATGCGGCCGTCGGCGCCCATCTGCCAGACCAGGTCCGCCTCTCTCATCTTTCTCTCCAGTTCCGGGAACAAAACGGAAAGCGCCTGCTCGTAGTTCCACACATGCGTGCAGTTCAGCGGGCAGCAACCACCCACGGCCCACGAAGATCCGGTGCTTGCCCCGCAGCATCCCTCGAAGCCGTAGAACATGCCGTCCTCCGTCCAGAAGCATGTGGGACTCCTGATCGTTGAGATCTGGGACGAGACCGCGTCCAAGACGGCGGGCGGCAGGGTCGTCCCGAAGAGGCAGTCCCTGAACAGCTCAGTCTTCGCTCGCAGGTCGTCGTAGTGTTCGATGGCGTAGTCCAGCACATCGAGCACCCCCCTGTACCAGTTCGCGTACATGTTGCCGAGCCAGAACATGGTCTTGTCGTCGTTGACGCCCAGCCCCTTCTGGTCCCAGTTCACGTACCGATTCGGAAAGTACCAGGCGATCGCGAACACTGTCTCCTGCGATTCTCCCGGCTTGAGGCGCAAACATCGGCCCAGCGCCCCGTTCCACGTCCGACCGAGCTCGCTTGAGAAGGACGGACCGCTCGTCAGACGACCATCCGAAACGAAATCCGCCCAAAGTTCGCCCGGGTCCTCCCAGTGCGGCCGCATCCATGCATCTTCCGCAAGGAGGGCAAGGGCCATCTCGCCGCTTCTGGGGGATCTCTTGTCGACGAGGTCGTTGCCCATAAGCAGTATTGTTGCGCCCCTTCTGGAAACCGGCGTGTTCCTGTTTCCACCGTACAGGGGACAGGACGTCCCCGAGACAGGGGTCACACCGTCCCAGCCGACGGCATTCTGCAGAGAAGCCATGGCCGAAACGCTCACATCCTCTCGGGAAGGGTTGCGGAGGCGAAGAACGAGGAAGGCTAGGGGGAGGCCAGAGTTCTTCTGGTCCAAGGGAACGAAGGGAGAGAAAGCTGAAAGCTCCACGTCTACGGGTAGATCCGGATCCTTGTACTCAAGGCGTGCGATCGGGTACTGCCCGGTAAATCTTATCCTCGCCACTCCGGGCAGGGTTTCCATCAGACGCTTCGCTTCCGCAGGCACGATGTGATCGCTCACCAGGGGCGCGGGACTGAATCCTTCGTCCGAGTACAGCGCACTGGACTGCAGCAGCATGGCCTTCGGTTCCTGTCCCCTCCTGCAGGTGCTGATTGCGAGAAAGGTCCCGGGAAGGTAGGCCAGATGGTTGACTTGGTTGAAGATCTGCCACTGCCTGAACCCTCCGTCCCCGCAGATGCAGAAATGCCCCGTCCCAATGCCTCCTAAGGGAAATGCCAGCGCTCTTAGGGCCGGGCCCTCGTATACGAAGGGCGTATGCCCCTCTGGGACTTCCATGATTCTCCTCCGACCATTGCCGTCGCGAACCGCTTATAACGATTCCGCCCATGAACGGATCCTGCGGCCTAGATTAGGGAAAACCCCAATCCCAGCCCCTCGACTTCGCGGGCCCACGTCCAACCAATGCTTCAAAGAATCATCCGTTTGCATCCCGAAGTTCCTCCGGTACATTCAAAAGGCCGCCGGCCCGGCTGCTGCGGAGGCGCGGAAATGGTGCTGCCCTTCGTGAAGGCAGAAACCTGGCTGCAGACGCTGACCGAAGAAGTCGACCTTCAGAGGATCACTACGCCGCTCAGGGTCGAGAAGGAGGAATTGATTCAGGTCCCCTGCAGGGTTGGGGGGAGGAAGCGGGAGATCTCGGTGCGGCAGTACGACATCACGTTCAGCTTCAGGGGCACGAACGGAAGAGACCTGAAGGGATCTGGCAGGCTTTTCATCCCGACCAAGAGGCCCCGCGAAAGGCTGCCGATCGTTGTCAGCATGCATTACGAGATGGACGCAAAGGCATCGGGCCGATTCCTAGCCAGGGGCTGGGCAACCATGACCCCGCACGGGGAGAGAAGCTACGTAGCTGCAAACCTCATGGGACACGGCCTGAACCACTCCGCCTGCATGGCCCAACTGCCCAGGCGAATGCCCTTCGTGGACCAGCGGCGGGTCATCCTCTTCGGAGCGAGCGCGGGCGGCTACCACGCGCTCATGGCCTCCTCCATGGTTTTCCCACTCACGGCAGTCTGCGCCCTGGTCCCTCCGCTGAACCTGAAGTACAATATCAACTACCTCGTCAAGAATGACCCGCTCAACGTCAACCCCCAGGACCCCCAGAAGCCCCTGGCGCCGGTCGTCAGGGCCGTCATGATCGTTGGAACCGAGACGTCGAAGGGAGGAAGGCCGGACGAACAAGATTGGAAGCCCTTCAGCCCGACCTTTCGGACGGACCTGATGACCTTCCCGACCCTGATCACCTACAGCACCGCGGATGTCTTAGTTCCGATTCAACAACTGTCTGAGGATCTCGTCCGAGAACCGCCGCCGGGCCTGTGGCCCAAGGGCTACACGTTCGATATGTCAAAGCTCGTCCCAAACCGGTCAGAGAGGAAGACCCTGATGAGCGTCCTCCGGCCCAACCAATATTCGCTTCGATGCCTAAGGATACCGCGGAACTCCCCGACGATCCTCAGGAAGAGGGAGGAGATGCCCCCAGATGAGGCTTCCAGAATTCCGCGCCATACGGTTACCTGGAGCAAGACCAAGAGACTATCCATCTTCGTCCTCGACGAGGGGTACCCCGAGCCCTTCTGTGGCCACACCAAGTATCACCACGAACTTCAAGATCAGGACTTCTTCCAGTACTACATGTCCCGGTCCACGTTCAGGCCCGAGATTCTGAACAAGGAGAAGCTCGCGCAGCTCATGCGTCGTTTCTCCCAAAGAGAGGAGCCCACCGGGAGAGAGTATTTCGGCGACGAATCATGGCCCATCTCGCGCCTGGACCACCCCCATATCGAGCGCTGGTACGTCGCGACGGGCCTGGAACTCTACGTGCGATCTTCTAAGCAGAACGCCACCAGGGCGCTCAACCTCTACCGGCAGCTCCCGGCTGCCCTGCAGGTACTAGATCTGGATTCGTGTAGCTTTGAGGAGGACCCCTTGTCGGTCCTTCTCGAGCATCGATGTCAAGCCCTCGAACAGGGCGGTGACGCCATGATGGCGGCACGCCTGAGGAAGTCGGCGGGCTAGCTCGTCCTTAGAGGGGTCTAAGCCCATGGAAGACCGCAAACCGGACGTTGCAAGCCTGACCGGACCGATGCGGGCGAGCCTGGAGGATATCGACTCACTGATCCAGCTTCTGGATGAGTGCTTCCCGCGAGATCGGGCGTTGGGAGGAATGCTCCCGAGGTGGCCACACTGCTTCAGAAAGGAAAATATCCGGAACTCCCTCATCATCAAGGATGGGACAAAAGTCGTAAGCCACGTGGGATGCGTCGACCAGACGGTGATGCTGGAGCGGGGGAAGGTGAGGGTGGCCGGGATCAGCGGCGTCGCGACCAAACCGGAGTACAGGGGAATGGGACTGATGACGAAGATCCTTCTCTACACAGAGGACTTCCTCAAGCAGCAGGGATACGCGCTGTCTGATCTGGGCGGGGACAGGCAGCGCTACGGCCACTTCGGGTGGGAGCTTGCCGGGAGGGTCTGGCAGTTCAACCTGACCGCTCGCTCCCTCGCGTCGCAAGACGAACCCGGCGGATATGAGGTCCTCCGGTACTCGGCAACTCCGGACGAGGTTGACAGGACGCTTGCTTTGAACCGGCGCCAGCGGATCGGCGTGAGAAGGGACCGCAAGCTTCATTCATTGCTGCTGGGGCGTCTCGGGAAGGAGGTTCTTCTTGCTAAGAAGAAGCGCGTGATCCAAGCCTACGCGGTCATCGAACGCCAGGAGAAATGGGCCCACGTCGGCGAATTCGCCGGAGCCACGGACGGCGTTCATTCAATCCTCGTGCACCTCGTCGGCCTCGGGGCCGAGTCGATTTCCGTCCCCTCCCCGTGGTCCCATCCGGCGAACGAGATGCTCATGGGCGTGAGCTCGAGCTGGCAGGTCAACTGCTTGCGCAACATCAAGATAATCGACCTGCTGGCAACTGTCGAGGCCTTCTCAGCCCAGATCTGCAAACGGTACAGGGATCTCGGATTGGTGTCCACAAGAACGCTGACGTTCGGAATCGAGGGGGAACCGCATGCAGTCAAGGTAAGATTCTCGCGGCGAGGGACGAAGGCCAGACAGGTTCCCGTTGGAAAGGATGCGATAGTCCTGCCTAGGAGGGAGATGGCTCAGTTCCTCTTTGGCCCGTGGTCCCCCGGAGCAATCGCGGACCTCCGCGCTGACGCGCGGTTCTTGGACGGGCTCTTTCCGCTAGATTTTCACATATGGCACAATGAGATGGTGTGAAGCCGCGCGTGAACCCGAACACTGCGACGATCCCGCAACTTGCCGCGCCCGACGCGCCGTTGCCCCCTAACAAGGGGCATACGGATGCGACCCGGAGAGATTTTTCTGGCCGGCATGCCGCGATTTCAGGATACCCTTGGTTACCCTACTATCTAACCTCCAGGAGACCTTGCTGCCCAACGGACTGAAGATCCTGACCAAGGAGGTTCCGTCCTCCCCGGCCATCAGCCACTGGGTCTGGTACCGCGCCGGGTCCCGCTACGAAGTGCCGGGAATCACCGGTATCTCCCATTGGGTCGAACACATGCTGTTCAAGGGGACCAAGAACTTCACCAAGGACAGGATCGACCGCCTCCTGAGCAAGAACGGGGGTACCTACAACGCGTTCACCTCCCAGGACCATACGACGTACTTCGAGACTCTTCCCGCCCGCCAGCTGGACCTCGCACTGAGGATCGAGGCTGACCGGATGCAGAATGCCACGTTTCCGCCGGAGGAGGTTGAGGCCGAGAGAACGGTCGTGATATCGGAGCGAGAAGGAATGGAGAACGAGCCAACCTATCTCCTGTATGAGGAAGTTCTCGCATCCGCTTTCAAGGTTCACCCCTACCGCTGGCCGGTGATAGGTTGGACCTGTGACCTGAAGGCAATGACGCGGGATGACCTGTACAACTACTATCGCGAGGTCTACTCGCCGAGCAACGCTTTCCTCGTGCTGGTCGGTAGGTTCGACCGAAAGAAGACCCTTGAGAGGATAAGCGAGCTGTATGGGGCCATCCCACCCGGGAAAGGGCTGAGAAGGCAGGTGCCCCCCGAGCCGCCGCAAAGCGGGGAAAGGAGGGTGTTGGTGAGAAAGCCGGGGAACACCGAGTACGTTATGGTCGCCTACCACGTTCCGCCTCCCTCGCACGACGACGCCTCTGCGCTGATGATCCTGGACGCGATCATGAGCGGTGCAAAGGCAGTGAGGTCCGGCCCGAGCTTCGAGAGAAGCGGAAGGCTCTACAAGGCCCTCGTTGAGAAGCAGCTCGCCTCCGCTGCCCATTCGAGTTATCAGGAGTCCGTGGACCCGAACCTCTTCACCTTCTTCGTCACGGCCAAGGCAAGCGTGCCGGCCGAGAAGGTCGAGAAGGCATTGCTGCGCGAGGTCGACAGAATACGATCGAGGCCCCCGTCACCCAAGGAGTCAAGAAGGGCCCTGGCTCAGACCGAGGCGCAACTTGCGTATGCAACCGACGGCGTCACGGGACAAGCGTACCTCATCGGGGCCTTCGAGCTTCACCTGGGATACCAGCATCTGGCCAGAATCCTTGACAAGCTCAAGGCCGTATCGCCCTCGGACGTCCAGAGGGTGGCTGAAAACTACCTAGCGGAGGACAACCGAACGGTTGGCATATTCAAGCCGACAAAGGAGAGCTCCAAATGAGAACCCTCGCGGGCTCACTGCGCATCGAGAGGCTGGAGTTCGATAACGGTCTCGTCGTCTTGGTCAACCCGAGGCCCGATTCCGAGTTGATAGTCATAACCGGATCTTCACTCGCAGGAGCCGTCTTCGATCCCAAATCGAAGCCCGGGCTATCCCAGTTCACATCGGGGATGATGATGCGGGGAACGAAGAAGCGCAGGCACATGGAGATCGTGGACGAGACGGAGTCCCTCGGTGCTGGAATAAGGTTCCACGCCGATGATGATCTGGCATGGTCCACCTCAAGATGCACGCCTGCCACCTTGGACAAGACCGTAGAGCTCCTTTTTGACTGCATGATGAACCCGACCTTCCCGGAGGCCGAGATCGAGAAGGTGAGGGGACTGATGCTGACCAGCATCAAGGAGAGGGAAGATAGCACGCAAGCCGTGGCACAGCGTCTTGCTAGGGAGATGCTTTTCCCAGAGGGCAACCCGTACCACTCGGATCCGGGCGGGTATGAGGAGACCGTGAACGCCATCACGAGGGACGATGTGGCCCGCTTCTGGGAACGACAGTATGGCCCTGAGTCCACCATCCTCGCCTTCTCGGGTAGGGTTACCACCGACGAGGTCAAGAGGAGGATTGAACACTACTGCAAGGACTGGGACGCGCGCTACCCAAGGCCCGACGTACCCACCGTTGAGGTGCCCAGGCCGACAAAGCCGGCCTGCAAAGTCCTACCCATGATGCACAAGTCCCAGGTCGATATCGTCATGATGTGCCAGACGGTGCCCAGGTCCCATCCGGACCATTATCCTTTGGCCTCCGCCACCGTCATCCTGGGCAAGCTCGGACTCATGGGGCGGCTCGGCAAGACGATCAGGGATAGACAGGGACTGGCCTACTATGCCACATGCTCCTACTCCCCTAGGATCACAGGGGGTTACTGGACCGCTTTCGCGGGCGTCGATCCGGCCAACGTCGACAGGGCCGTCGAAAGCATGAAACAGGAGATGCAGAAGATCTCCCGGGAGCTCGTCAGTAAGAACGAGCATCGCGACTCCGCGACCCACCAAGTCGGCTCCCTGGCGCTAAAGCTCGAAACAGCCCAAGCTGCAGCGGCATTCATGCACAGCATCGAGATCTACGGCCTCGGACTCGACTTCGTTGACAGGTACGAGGAGATCGTGAACTCCGTCTCGCGGGAAGACATCAGGCGCGTGTGTCAAGCGTACCTCAGACCAGAGGAGGCCTGCACCGCCGTCGTCGGACCATACGCGGCGTAGCCAAACCTCCAGTTCCAGGAAACATCTACTTTCTTCCACCCCGGGTCCTGTAGATGCGTCTGGCCGAGATCCCGCCCAGCAATCCGACGGCAACAACCGCCATGATGCCGGTAGCACTCGGAGCAGTGCCCACCAACACCATCAGCAGTTGATCAAGCACCCCTTTGACCAGTCCGGCGAGCATCCCGTGGTACATCTCTTGATACGGAGTGCGCCTGCCCGCATACAAGCCGCCCACGAAGGCCGAGCCGAGGTTCATCAAGCCAAGGGTAACGACGCCTGTACCGTCGAGAGCTAGGACGAGGACGAAATTCAGAAAGAAGGCGAGGATTCCTCCTTTCGATGCTTCTTTCCAGTTGGTGAATCTGATCTCACGCTCCACTGCCATCATCCGCCAAGCGGCCACAGGCCATTCCAGACCGAGATGCCCTGCGCTCGGCCGGGAAAAACAATTTCATCTCGGCTTGGGAAGCACAACGGGGCGAGTGGTTGATAATCCGCGACCCGGTCCATGGAGATGTGGAGTTCACCGACGCTGAGAAATCTATTCTGGACTCGCGCGAGTTACAGAGGTTAAGGGGCATAAAGCAGCTCGGCACGGCGTACCTGGTCTACCCCGGGGCCTTGCACACAAGGTTCGACCACTCCATCGGGACGATGGCAACCGCGAAGAGGATGATCGCCTCGCTGAGATCCAGGGGGTACGAGATCAGCCGTGACGAGGAGGAGCTGGTCACGATATCATCCCTCGTCCATGATGTGACCCATGTGCCATTTGGCCATACTTTCGAGGACGAACGCAAGATTCTTCCCGGCCACGAAAAGGGCGACCGGCTGGAGCGTCTCCTCTCGCGTGGTGAGCTCGCGGACGCGCTAAACGATCTGGGGATCTCAAGGGAGGTGAAGACCATTCTCCAAGCAAAGGAACCAATCGAAGCCAACCACCCGGATCCGTGGATGCCACAGATCGTGAAGGATGCAGTTTGCGCTGACCTCCTGGACTACCTTCGCCGCGACTCCTACTTCACCGGCCTCGCGCAGAACTACGACGACCGGGTCTTCCGGTACTTCATCATAGCAGACATCAGTGTTGGGGGCTCGTCAAGGAAGGTACTCGCCGTAGATCTGGGGAAGGAGGGCATGGTACGCCAGGACGCCAAGTCCGAGGTGCTCCATCTCCTGCGCATGCGGTATTTCCTAACGGAGAGGGTATACTACCATCATGCCAAGCAGGCGTCGGGAGCCATGATATCCAAGGCACTGGAGATCTGCATCGCCAATGGTTTCGATCCCGAAAGCCTGCTTTGGATGAAGGACTGGACGTTGCTGGAAGCCCTCAGGGAGTTCGCCCCGTCTTCGAGGGCCGCGGGGCTGGTCCGGGGTGTTGAGGAAAGGAAACTCTTCAAGAGGGCCTACGTGCTGGGATCCGACATCGGGGGCTCCAAGCGAAACGAGCTCATAGCCCAGTACAACCTCCCCAGAGCCGAGAGGGAAAAGACGGAATCGAAGATCATCTCCCGCCTTAACGAGCAAGGAGTCCGGGCAGAGGAGGGGGACGTCATCATACACTGCCCGGACCTCGGCACCATGAAAGAGGCTAAGGTCTTTGCGAGGGACGAGGAGGGCATGGTGGAGAAGCTTGACAGGCATAGGAGGTCCCTTTCTCGCGACCTGGACGCCATCGAGGGACAATACCTAGCGATATGGAACTTCTTCGTCTTTTCAGAACCCAGGCTGGCAAGAGCCGTTAACGAGGTTTGCAGGGAGATCTTCCCTTCCGAGAGGGTGGGCTATGCCCCCAAGGAATACACTTGAACGCCTGGCATGGTTCTCGGCCATCGCGACGGCGATCACCGGGCCCGTTATCAGCGCTCCGAGCATGGACGGCCAGGGTTTCCTATGCGTGAACGGCACCCCGTACATCCCGGTGGGGGTTTTCGACATCAACAGCCGGGAAGACGCGGTGGCAGCGAGGTCCGCCAACCTCAACGTGGCAGAGAGCATGCTCGACGGCATATTCGGATGGTCTAGGGAGGCCGGACTCAACTGCCTCTACTGGATGAACGCCCGAATGAAGAGCGATGAGGAGATCCTCCGCATCGTCGAGGCACACAAGCACGATCCTCTGAACATCGCCTGGTACACGTTCGATGAGCCCAACGAGGTGGGCGTGCCTGCCTCTCGGTGCGAACAAGTCTACCGACTTATAAAGTCCGTCGATCCAGAGAGGCCGGTCGTGCTAACGGTTTCGCCCGCATACTGGTATCACCCATGGGCCTACTCGGAGTATGCGTCTTCGTGCGACATCATCGCGACGGACCCCTACCCGGTCGAGATCGGGCACGGAATCAAGCTCGACTACGTCTCAGAGTGCGTTGAAAGGGCTCGCAAGGACTCCGGCAAGCCGGTCTGGGCCGTTCTCCAGGCCTTTCCATGGCCGGGGAAACGCCTCCCCACGGCTCAGGAACTGCGATGCATGACCTATCAGGCACTAGTTCATGGGGCCAGCGGGCTGCTCTACTACACCTTCCAAGTCAGGGCTTGGAACTACACCCTGGTCACGACGCCGCTGTGGAGCGAGATAGCGCGTCTGGCTGAGGAGACTAGGCAGTTGGCGCCCATCCTAGTCAGGCCCGGGCCCGAACCTTCAAGGATATCGACCGTCCACCTTCTCGAAAGGCGCCTCAACGATACCGTGTATCTGATCGCCGTCAACGTTGGAACCGACCCTGCCGTGCTCGAGCTGGCAATTCCCGGTTCCCGGGGCGAGGTCGACGTGATGTTCGAGGGGCGGGAAATGAGGTTGGAGAACGGGCTTCTGAGGGATGAGCTCGGTCCGTACGCGGTTCGATGCTACCGCGTGCCTGATACCCTTCATCTCTCCGCAGCCTGGCTGGCCGGAGGATGCGTCCTAGGGCGCAGCTTGAACGTGAAGAAATCCAAGAAGCTCCGTGGAAGCCATCGCTGAAGCGAGGTGGTTGGGGCGTGCATCCTCCATGGGTCCGGAAAACTGGGTGGACCGGGCCCTGGTCAGAGACAGCCGAAAGGGACGTCTTGCGTTTTTCCTCATAACTTCGGTGCAATTTGGGCAAGGATTATCAAAACGTGCCTCCCACGAAGCATGGGATGAGCTTCTTCGAAAGCCTCGCCTGGGCATACGTCGCTTTCGTCCCATCGGCCGTGCCGATCTCGTACGCGGCGTGGCCCAAAACCCGGGCAGGGTACAGGGCCATCTCGTCGATGGCCCTCGCGGCGATCCTTGTCGTGTTCAACGCGTTCTGGCTCGCAACCACGCAATCGGGGATTACCCTCGGCGGCCTGCTCCTCTGCTCAGGCATCTGGCTCATCCTCGGAGTCGTCATCTACCTTGCAGGTGTCGGGAAGTTGAGCATCTTTCGGCCCGGCCGACGCATGGCACCGCCGGCTATTGCCAGGAGCGAGACGAAAAAGTACGTCCTCGTTTCCTCGGCCGTACTCTTCGCGATCGGCTTGCTGCTCATCCCCGTCGTCTGGGACCTCTCCAGCAACCTACTCTGGCGATACAGGGCCTACATGGCCGCCCTTGCAGGGGTTGCGATCCTGGGCGTTTACACCAGGAAGAAGGCAAAGACGGTACTTCTCGGGCTTTTCTTGATCTTCTCCGTTTCCTTGGCGAACCTGCTCCTGGGACTCTATCCGACAGGAATGCCCCTACTGCACGCGGAGTCCTTCGTTACCGAGGCCGTCACGGCCAAAATGCCTTTCGCAGACACCGCAGGGCTCAAGTTCGCATCCGCATTGATCTCCCGAATCGCCGTGATTTCGGATACAGTCGTCATGGGCGTGGCTGTCGTTCTGGTTGGCGTCTCAGGGGTCGTGCTTACCAACGCCTTGCTGAGTAGGCCCTCCGGAAGGACCATCATTTCCTTGATCTTGGTCCTAGTCCTTCTCGTGCCCGGGATCCTGATCCCCCACGTCTACACGATCGGAGTGGGATCATTGGAATTCGGTGCGAACCTGGGAATTGGCGCTTCGGAGGCCAACTATCTTGTGGACTTGGTGCAGAAGGGCGAGATCAGCAACGCAACTTTGTCCGAGGCTACGCTGCATCTGCGGTCCGCGGGCGACCGGTTTCTCAGAAGCGAAAGGCTGTTGGCCGGCCTGGAAAGGCTAAGGCTCTTCCAGCTCGTTGGATTCCTTCCGATCGTCGGTGAATATTCCGGCGCTGCCAGGAGCATCGCCTGGGCGCTGCCCAACGCCGCTATCGGCCTGCAGACCTGCGCCCTAGGAGCCGTAACGATATTGGATGGAATCCTGTGCATCTTCGGTAGCCGCGGGAGCGTCAGAATCGACTCGTTCGACGTGGTGGGCCGGAGGCTCATGAATGAGGACCTAGACGCAGATCTCGTCAGGCAGGGGATCCTTCGCATCGACTCGGCGTTTCTCCAAGTCATGGAAGGATTCCCCCGCATCCGATCATCGCTAGGCAATCTCTCCCAAGTCCAACCACAAATCTTCGAGGAGAAGTTCCCGGGCGTTTCAAGCGACCTGCGGACGGTTTTGGCGAGCGCCGCCGAGCTTGCGGACGGAATGGATGCCATGGAAGTCTTCCTTCGACATGCCAACAACGGCCGCGCACCCGCAACGAGCTTTCTCTTCGCATCCTATGCGTTGGCGCGCCTGGCGCCGCGCTTCACCGACATCAGACGACCCGAGCAGCTGCCCGACATGCGCGACGTGGTCTTGAACCTCTCGGACGTCAGCGCGGCCCTAGGCGATCCCGCCATCCGCCGACTTCGCAACCAGGGCGGCGATGTGGGAAACAGTCTATCCTTTCTGTCAGACACCGTTGATCTCACCCAGCAAATGGCTGGCTTGGGCGATCACGCGAAACGGATCGCCGTGGACATAGAAAGCATCCGTGCGAGGTTCGGGGCGAGTTCTATACAGAACTTGACCGAGATCCAACTTGAGGAGTGGGAAAGGGCGGTAGAAGCCCTGATCGACGACGCCGACGACCTGGCTCAGAGGACGAAGATGATCGAAGAGGGCATCCAGCTCATGATGGTGAAGACGGCCAACAAGCAGTACGGATATGCGAATGACCTTGCCGCATCAAGCGTCGGGCTCTTGGAGGGCGCCATGGACCTTCTAGGTGGGCTGGAACGGCTCTCCGAGTTGTCCCTTGGCCTGAATTCATTGGTCGATGCAGCGAGAAGCTTCAGGGACTTCCATTACCAGCTTGAAAGGCTTCAGAGGCAGGTTGAACTCGGGAATTGGGGCATCGTTGAGCTGACCTTGGACCAAGCACTGGGAGCGCTGAGGAGCGGCAAGATGCAAACCGAGAATTCGCTTGCAGCGCTTGGGTGGGTTGCGGAGAAGATCGAGCTGCCCTTCGACACAGGGTACGTCGAACGAGCGCTCGACGCCGCTGCGTCCTTGGAGCTCAAGCTCGTCGCGTTGGAGGGTTTGCTTGCGGCGCAGGACCAAGAAGCGGCCATGGGGATGATCTCGGATATCCGCAGTGACTTCGCCCAGCTTTCCGAGGAGCTCAAGCTCAAGCAATCTACGTGACGTCCGCTCGGTCGGAGTAGCCACGGCTATCCCAGTAGCCCCGATGATCCTCGTTCCCGCTGATGTCGATTCGGGTGACCCACTTGTATCCCCACCTGCCTTCGGCCACGGGCCCCACCGGGAAACCCTCCTCCCGAGGCAGGTAATCTCCGTTCGCCATGTAGGCGAGCACCTTCGCATCTGACGACTGTAGCTCTTCGATCGGAAATGAGCTTGTATACTCGCTGGCTGCGTGGAGTATCACCCTTTTTGCAGCCGCCTTCGGCTTAACCTGCGCTAGGAGATCCCTAACGGCGAGCCCCCTCCAACTCGCCGACCAACTCCATCCCTCCACACAGTACATGACGTTTTGCCTTTCCACATATGGATGCCCCAGGATTTTCCTGAAAGACATGCTCATTGGATTTTGAGCGAGTCCGTCCATCGTCAGAACATATTCCTCAGCATCGACGACCTGTGTTCCCCTGATGCTGCTTGTGCGACCGAGGTAGATCACACCGGGCCCTAGCAGGGGTCCATTCCAAGCACCGGGATCGACCCGATCCAGCGACAGGCTGTCGGGCGGCCTTTGCCTTCCCTGGCCTGACAGAAAAACTAACGCTAGCGCCGCCGCCACCAAGCCCAGGAGAATCCCGAAGACGACCGGCGCACGCCGCATAATTAGGCTCATGGGGCCTGTCCGACATCGCGGCTGATAACCTACTCAATCGCCAATCTCTTTGACATTCTCCGAGACGCCGCGGTCTACTTGGCCTCTCTGTCCCCATTCCGCTTCTCGTTCTCTTCTTTCTTGCTTCCGGCCGCCTCCACTCGCTCCCGGGCTTTCAACCCCGCAAGCCAGCTGTTGACGTAATCTCGGGGCTGGAACGGACACGTGACTATGACCCTGATATCGCTGGGAAGCTCAATCCTTCTAGACAGATCCATGAAAAGGGCTCCCACTTCCCCGTCCTTGAGCGACTCATCCACCTTCCTTCCGACGAACTCGTCACGTTCCCGCAGGCTCTCCTCCATCAGCTCGGCAATCGTCCGGACGCCAGACATGTCTTGGCCGAGGCTCCCGGAAAGCGCGTCTTGCATCCTCTGCATCCATGACATCGTCTCGAGCACTAGCTCCGGACTCTCCACCTCCACCAGCTCGGCGCCGTTGTCCAGCAGCTTCTTGACGACCTTGTGCTGCGCAGGATCCGCGATGGCGAGCATGTCCAAGTGCCGCTTGCCCACGACCCCGATGGATTCCATGTAGACCTTCTTGATCTTCGTCCCAAGCGCCGACAGCCTCAAGTCCACGTAGGTCCAGAACTCCCTCGCCTTCTCGTCATAGTCGTCGGGAAGCCTGGGATCGATCCGGGAAAGATCCTCCCTGGTGAACATCTTCGGAATGCGGAGCAGCGTCCTTGCCATCCTGACCCGTTTTCAGACTACCCCCGTTTGGGATAAAAATCAAACCGTGGCTCGCTCAGACGATCCCTTCAATGACCAGAACTGTTCCGTGCGGAGAATGAGGTCTTCCGTCCCTCTGAGCCTGATGCCCTCCTCCTTCCACCAACTTGGCGCGCTCGCCAGGTAGTATCTGCAGAACCTGCGGTCAAAAACGTACAGGGCAGCCTTGTCCTCGCTGCTCCGATGCGCCCTTCCGGCCGACTGGACTATCCTGGTCACGGCAGGAAGGTAGTAGAAGTAGTCCCGGCCCTTCCCCGGGAACTTCGCGTTGTAGTAGTCCATGCCAAGTCTGATCATGTCGGAGATCCGATCAAGAGGCAGCCCGAAGATTGCGATCGCTTTCACCAAGCCCGGAAGATCCAAGCCCTCGCTCAGTGATGCACCCATGACGGCAAATACGCTGCGCTTCGATTCAAGCGCAGACACAACCTCCTCCCTCCTGGTCGAGGCCCTCCTTTCCACCAAGAAATCCTCCGCCTGGCACAGACCTCGCACCTCGTTCATCACCTCGTACGATGGGAAGAAGAACATGCACCCCCCGGGCGTATGCGCCTTGATGACGGCGACCTTCTCCACTATCAAGCGGTACATGTCTTGGGTCCTAGCCTTCCAGGCAAGCGAGATCGTGTCGTCGAGGAAAAGGGCGCGGTTCTCCCGCGGGAAGATGTTTGGGAACTCCCTGTGGGGCGCTGAAGGGATGCCCAGAATGTCCTTGTAGTACTCACCGGGCACCAAGGTGCCCGACATCAAAACCGAGCATCTAGCCGCCGTCGGCTGCCTCGGATCGAGAACGGCTGCAGATAAGGGCGCTGGATCGAGACACCTTATCTCTAGCCTCTTCACCGACCTCCCCCTGGGCGTGCGGGAGAGAACGCAGAACCGTTCGAAGGCTCGATCGCTACAGAGGAGGAACGGGCGAATGAATGAGCCTGCGGTCGCAAGGCTTGAGATAGGGGGCTGGCCTTCCGCTATCTTGGATTCTAAGATCAGTTCGCCTGCCGATTCGAGGCTCTCAACGGAACCCTCCAGCGAGCCCATCCCCAATCTTCCGAAAAAAGCCCTGACGAGACCGTAGGGAAGGTGCTTGCCATCCGGCGTGAACTTGAAGCGATCAAAAATGCCCATGATCGCAAGCAGGAACTCCTCTATCCCCCTCCCGGACATGCCGGCCTTCTCCAACTCGTTCGAGTACCTCTTTAGCTCGTCGATCGCATGCTCAACCCTACCTTCGGAGATGCCGTGCGACATGGCTTCGCGGCAAAACCGAGGAAGGTTGTGAGCCTCGTCGCATATCAGGACGCATCTACCCATCGTTAGGGAAAGTGACCTCAGAAGGCTCTGCGAGACGAGTGGATGAAAGGAGTACCAGAAGGTTCCGACGATCACCTCAGAACTCTTCGCGGCCGATTTTAGGACCTCGTATAGACAGAGCGGAGGGCTGCCGGAGTCTTCCTCGACCTGCTCGGCCATCCGCTCCAACATGTGGGGAGCCGGCATCTCCTCCAGGATCCTTCGCTCAAGCTCCAGCGCCGCCTGGGACTTCGTGAGGCGGCGAAATCCCTGCAGGTGGCGCGGGGCCGGGACCTCTTCGGCCCCTGCATATATGGCGTTATGACACGGGCAAGACCGGCTCTTCCTCCGGAGTTCGCAGGCCTCCAGGAGCTCGCGGTATCCGAGCTTCTTCAGGTCGGCGTCCCTGCACAGATCGCCCTTGCTTGCGAACGCAACCGCCCTGAAGTTGGTGCCGTTCGTTGCATTTATCCCTCGAATTTCCTTGAGCACTATGGGGATCTGATTCTTCCTGTTCACCGCATAGAGGATCTTCCCGTCTTCGGGAAGGTTCGGCAGTGCAGCTAGGAGAGCTGCGAGAGTCTTTCCAATCCCCGTGGGCGCATGGGCAAGACAAACGCCGCCGGAGCATAAGACCTCGCTGAAGTATCGAACGAGGTCACCCTGTCCCTCGCGCAGAGGGTATGGACTCTCGAGCCCTAGCAAGATCGATCAGATCGGTCCGACGTCTTTGAAAGAAATGTCTCTCGTCTGCACAGCGGCCGAGCCCAAGCTGCCAAAGATTTTTGTAACCCCCCGTCGCGGGAGCGTCGGTGAAGCCGTGAAAAGACCGGAGAAACTGGTATTGATAGGCCTGGATGCCCCCATAACGCCTAGGATCCTCGATCTAGCTAGGAGAGGTGAGCTCCCCGCCATCGCGGACCTCATCCGTAGAGGAACCGTGGCCGCGAACTGCATGGTGCCCTTCCCTACCATCACGCCGCCAAACTGGATCACGATAGTCACTGGAGCCTGGCCCGGAACGCACCAGATCACATGCTTCAACGACTACAACCCTGGCGACCCCCTCGATGTCACCGTCCCAGCCTTCGACGTAAGGCACGTTGAGGCTGAGCTCATCTGGAACAAGGCCGCCGAGGCAGGCAAGAAGTCGATTGTTCTAAACTACCCCACCACGTGGCCTCCCTCGCTCAAGTCCGGCTATCAGATCGCGGGGGCCGGGCTGAGCGTGAACGAGTGGAGATTTGAGAACCCAAACAACATGCCATACTGCTGCACGCTGGCCGACGAACAGCTCTTCTCCACAGAGAGCTACCCGCACGCAACCACGATCGCGCTTTCCGAAGTGGCCGGTCCAAAAGGAGCGAAAGCACTGGAGGCCGAGCTGAAGCTGACCTACAGGAGAGCCAGATACCCCATTAAGGAAGTGACCTGGCACCTTCGGGTCGAGCAAACCCACGGCAGCGGCTACGACCTTGCACGCGTCTCCAGGGATAGGGAAGGCAAGTCGACGATCGCGCTCCTGAGGCTCGGACAGTGGTCGCCTTTCATCGTGGACACGTTCGAAACACGGAACGGACCGAGGAAGGCCGTCTTTGCCCTCAAGCTCCTCGACCTTTCGCCGGATGGCAAGAACTTCAAGCTCTACGTAACGCCGCTCTGCGCGCTGGACGGCTGGTCCCAGCCACAAGAGCTTGCGAATGAGATCAGGTCGGCGCAAGGGCTACCCGTGCCCGTGGCCGGCTACGAGGCCCTGAACCTGGAGTGGATCGATCCGTCAACGTACCTTGAGTTGGTGGAGATGCACAACGTATGGCTTGCGGACGCTGCCTGCTACCTCATGACGCACAAGGAATGGGACCTTTTCTTCATGCACAACCACATCCCGGACTACGCCTACCACTCCTACGCAACAAAGATAGAGCCCCTCACGAACCGCGACGAAGAGAAGAGACGGATCTTCACGGAGGTCGAGCTGGGCTTCTACAAGAGCCTGGACAGGATGATCTCGAGGATCGTGGCTACAGCGGGGCAAAACGCCCTCTTCATCCTCGTCTCCGACCACGGGGCGAAGGCTACGGGACGCGCGGTTCCGACATACCGGATTCTCGAAGAGAAGGGTTTGCTGGCCTTCAAGGAGACTGGAGAATCCAAATCCAGGACCATCGACTGGGCAAAGACGAAGGCCTTCCCGCAGAGATCCTGCTATGTGTACGTCAACCTGAAAGGCCGAGATCCTGACGGCGTCGTCGATCCGGGCGACTACGAGAAGGTCAGGGACGAAGTCATCTCGGCGCTGTACGACTACACGGATCCTGAAACCGGCAAGAAGCCCTTCACTTTCGTCCTCAGGAAAGAGGACGCCAGGATCCTCGGGCTCTACGGCCGCAAGGTGGGTGACATCGTCTACTCGATAGGCCCCGAGTTCGGCGGCCAACACGGCAACCACCTGCCGACCGCCAAGTTCGGCATGGGATCCCTCGAGGGGCTGCTGGTGCTGACAGGGCCGGGAGTCAAGAAAGGCCACGTTCTCGAGAGGAACGCATGGCTCACCGACATAGTGCCGACCATATGCTATCTGATGAACCTGCCGATCCCCGCCCAGGCCGAGGGAGCCATACTCTACCAAGCCCTTGAGGATCCGGATCTTGCCCTGAAAGAGAAGGAAGAGCTTGAGAGGAACCTCCGGAGGATAAGCCAGGCCTACGAGGCCGATCGACAGCTCACCCACACGTACGCCAAGCCGGTCTAGACGGCGAAGCAGAAGTTAGCCATGCGGTGCTGAACCTCGCCGTTGGCGCTGATGGCCACGAGCTGCAGCCGGTCCTGACGGTATACCTTGTAGATGCTGTCGTAACCCGGAACCGTCGCCCGGTCTATCGAGAAGGACAACCTAAACGTGTCGTCCCTCCGAAGATCCGAGAAGCCAGCCTGGCCGAGGCCTGGGGCATCGAGCATCGGGGCGACGCCCATGGCCCGGTCTTGCGGGGAAAGCTCCTTGACCCTCTTGTAAACCTGTTTCTGATCGTTCAGGACTACGCTTAGCTCCGTTATGGTTGAGTTTCTCGACGAGAAGAAGTCCCTCGACCCTGCGTACAGGTCCTGAAGGCCAGTCTTGTTGAATAGCCCCGCGTAGATCGTCGTCAGGCCGGCACCCCAGTAACCGCCCAGGACGCTGGGCTCGACGAGCGGAAGGAGAACATCGGTGAAGTCCAACACATACATGAGGTATCTGGTCTTGTTCCGGTCAACGTCCCGCATCTCGTATTCGACCGGCTCCACGCCCAAGGAACGGGCCATGCCGTAGAGATCCGAGATGAACCCCAGCGAGAGCATGCCGTCTCTACCCGATCTGTCCGTGCTTATGCCAAGTTCCTTCACGTCGAGGCGGCTCAGGGACGCGACCGTGATCTGGACGTACTTGACCGGCCTCCTTGCGATCGCCGCCACGGAAAACGTATTGCGCAAGTCATGCCGAATCTGTACGGGGAAGGTGTTCTCCAGTACCTCTAGGTAATCCCTGGATCTCTCCCCGACCAGGAAAAGCGTAACGATCGTCGAGGCGGTCAGCGCGATCAGGACCACCCCAACAAGCTCCCTTGACCTAGCCAAACCCGCGGCCTCCCTCAGCCACTAGGGCAGCCCGGTCATCTATAAAAATATCGGGGTGGCCTGGCCAGCCGCCCGACTCACCCAGCCATCTTCTTTGAAGCCGCTGAAAGTCCCTAGATCGCACTCTCCCTGACCCTGTGGTAGATCAGCGTCGTCGATACCGGGACGACCGGGCTGAAAAGCGCCGAGGCCACGAATTCGCCAACTTGCGCCAGTTGGGCCGGCACGGCCAGCAGCAAGAGCATGTAGAACAACACCAACACCATCGCCCAGAACAGGAAGAAACAAAAGATGGCGATCTTGTTTCCCGAGCTGAGCTGGTTGCTACGGCTCAGCGCAGCCAAAGGGCCCTTGCCCTCGAGGATGACCGTCTGGGGAACGAGAACGAACATCGTCAGAAACACTAGGCCCGGGATGACGAACGCGATAAGCCCAAGGGCCACGATCACGCCTGCGGCGATGGTAGCCGCAACCAGCCTAGGGAATCGCTGAATGCACTCGGAAAAGCACTGCGGCCACTCAGGAGCACCGCCCTGCAGGTTATCGTAAACGTATTTTATGGCAGCCCCGTCGAAGAGCAGCGAGATCAGGTAAACAGCGACCATCGACAGAAGAAACAGGACTAGCAGGTCCGCCAGCAGGGAAACCCCCAATGAGGCTGATTGCTCGGGGTGCTCCATTATCTCCGTCAGGTTCAGGGCATGTTCCTCGAGGATATTCGCCACCTGTGCGGCCGAGTAGAACTGCACCATCCAAACGATGAGGTTCGCGACCAGGAAAACGACGAAGAGGGAGACGAAGTGCTTCTTGTAGAAGCTCAATGCCTCTTCCATTATCCACGTGACCCTGAGCCTTTCCCTGGTAACTCCTCTATCAATCGTTCCCGGAAGCGGCTCCACCGCCATGCGGGCACCTACCGTCGCCCCCTGAAAAAGTATTCGCCTGCGGTAGTTAAGCCGTTAGCGTCTGCGCTGCGGAAGCCAGATCCGATCTTCCCGTATCCCGTACTTGCGCAAGAGCGGAAGGACGAGGCGATCGTTCCCTATGCCCTCCGTCGAATGTGCGTCTCCCCCTATTGAGAAACGGACGCGAGCCTCGTTGCACAACCGTACGAACCTTGAGATGAAGGTACTGCTTAGGCCCAGAACCCTGGGGCTGAACTCCATGGCCATCTCGTTTCTGCTGGCAAGCTCCAGGGCCCAGAGCAGGTCCGCATCATCGATCCGAGACAGCACCTCGTCGCGCCGAGGAAACTGGCCTGGCCCATACGCAAAAGGATGTGCGACCACGTCGGCGAAGCCGGTCCGCACGGATTCTATGAACGAGTCAAGCACCATCTGGGCTTGAACCTCAAGTGGCAGGCGACCGAACGTTGCCGCTTGGGCACCGCATGGGTGATGGCTCGGCGAAAGGATGCAGAAATCCAGATCTCGGGATCTCAACCTGGCGAGTTCGTCCCTTGGCCATCCCGGGAGGTAGACGCAGGCCTCCGTGCCCACATACACCTCCATGGTGGTCTCCAGCTCCTCCAGTTCCTCCCTCGTCTGTCTGAGCTTGTCCGGGGTAAGGATCGGGTCGAAATGGTCGGTAAAACCAATCGCCCGGTATTCCCGCGACTCGTAGGTGCGAACGACCGACGTCGGCGTCATTCCGCCTTTGCCGCAGTTGGAATGTATAGTGTGAACATGAAAGTCTATGTAGCCAAGAAGTGCTTGGCTGCTCATACGTCGCGGTGGATTGTGTCATAGAAAACGGTTTCCAGCCCGGTGGGTTATCAGCCCGCTCGATCAGCAAAAGACCGAGCCAACCACCTTGCTTCCGGCCAAGACCCAGGAGGTCAGCACGATATTGGACGTGCAACACAGAAGGTACGCCAAAACCACCAACGAATCGATCGCCATCAGCAGGCCGCAAAGAATACAAAAGTGCTTGGAGACCCGTTCCGGCATGCCTTGTCACTTCCAGATTCTGCTCGTATCGCCTCGGCAGCTTGCACGAAGCGTGCGGCGTCTGATAAATATTTCGCCACAACCACCATCTTCCACCAAAAAAATTCTGAACGGCTCTCAGGGGGAATGTTCCCCAGACCCCAGGGGCCCGGTCCATCTACGGCTCGCCGCAGCTGGTTCCTGTCCAACAGGAAAGCGCATGCGAGCCCCAGCTCACGGTTGACGGCAGGGGCAACCAGCATCGCACACGGTCCTAACTGGACTAGTCGCGCCTTGCAACCCGCGACGTGCTGACCCTGTCGAGCCTAGGGAAAACAGGACGAGATCAGATACTTTTCCATGCTCTCGACTTCGAGAAGCTCCCTCAGATGTATCGTGAAGTCGTCTATGACCTGGATGCGCTCAAAGTACGCCAAGATGAAGATCACGGTGCCATTCTCGGATGAACCCACGAACCTTATGATCATGCCCGGCACTTTCTGCTCCAGTATCGCATCGATGGGCGATTGCCGGTTGATTATGGAGGCAGGGTTAGGTCCCCTCGTCCGAGCGACAATAAAGGCGGAAATGTTGTACCCAAGGTTCTCGAAATCGATCGTGTAGCCTTTGGACGCGATCACGCCGAGCTTCTTCAGGCGGTTTATTCGATAGTATATCTTGCTGGCGGGCACGGACATCTCCCTGGCAATGCGCTTTGGCTCCCTGCCTGTAACGAGGAGTTCGGCAAGCCGCTTGTCCTGGCTGGAAAAGTCCCGCCTCAACAATATCTCGACCTCTTCTCGGTAAAAGCTTCGAGCACTTTTATAAATATTGTCAACTGCTGGTGCTCAGCTTGCCCGCGTAGTCGCAACTCCTTCGCGAGGCCAACCATTCTCTTGAACAATTTTGAGCTATTCAGTCCATTGTTTGAGACCAAGTAGGCCATCTTTCCTCATTTCCCGCCCCTCAACCGCCAGGCTGCGTCACTGGCACCCCTCGGTGGCATTGTTGTCCCTCCCCGAACACCGACCTAGCGTAGGTGAAGCAGCCGTGGATCTGGGCAAAGGTTGTATGGGGTCTTCCCTCCTCGTAGGTCTTCACCGAGTCTGTGATCGCCAAGAGCAGTGCCCTAGCCTCCACGGGGGCTCAATCCCTGTACGCAACAGCCGATTGCCTCTCGTTGGGTCGCTTCGTCGGGGTCTGGCCGCCCTGCGAAACCATCAAACCGCGAGAGGCTCCCGGTATGTGGAGACCGAACGCCGCCATCCATCCTTCCGGCTTCCGGCCGCAATAGATTTATCCTGCAAGAGGCGTCGCAGCTGCTGTGAAAAAGGCTGCCCTGCCGCTGGTGGGCTTGATCGTTGGCACAAGCGGCGTAGCAGGCCACTCGGCCGTGAGGGCAGGAGCCGCGAAGGTCGACATAACCCCCGATTCCCGAGTCTTCATAGCGGGCTATGGCCAGAACCGCATCTGCACGGGCGTCCACGATCCCATCTGGGCCCGCTGCATCGTCCTTGAGATCGCGGGCTCAAGGATCGCCTTTCTATCCCTTGACCTGATAGGGCTGTTCTGGGACGATGTGGAGGTTATCCGCAAGGGGGCGGCGTCCCCCTCCTTGCCCGCGGAGAACATAATCATCTCATGTACCCACAACCACGAGGGGCCCGATACGCTGGGCCTTTGGGGGCCTGAGATCGGCAGATCGGGGGTGGACAGCAGGTACAAGCTCCTCGTGAGGGAGAAGGCAGTTGAGTGCGTGAAAGAGGCCGAATCGAAGATCGTTCCGGCCCAACTGCGGGTGGGCCAGACAAGGGTTGAGGGCGTGTCGCGTAACGCGAGGGACAAGGATATACTGGATCCCGTCCTTGTTGCGCTGAAGGCAGAGGACGATCAGGGCAGGTGTATAGCGACCCTGGTGAACTTCGCCAACCATCCCGAGGCCCTGGGCTCAAGGAACACCCTGATCTCTGCCGACTGGCCCCACTACCTCTACGCCACCGTTGAAGAAGCGCTGGGCGGAATCTGCATCCTCCAGAATGGCGCGTTGGGCGGCATGGTGACCCCGGATGTCTCGTCCCACACCTTTGAGGAGGCCGAGCGAATCGGCGCCACGACGGGGCTCAGGGCCGTGGAATGCCTCCAGGGCAGCCCCGTCATGCCGTGCGAGAACCTCACACACCTCAGCGCAACCCTAGACATCCCCGTGGCCAACAAGAACTTCCTCGCCCTGCGCAAAGCCGGGGTCATCACGCGAACCTTCCATCACGGCAAGGTTCGTACCGAGCTCCACGTCATAAGGTTCGGCGACGTCGAGATGGCCACCATCCCGGGCGAGGCCCTTCCCAAGGTCGGACTTGCAATCAAGAGCTACATGACTGCGAGATACAAGATCCTCATCGGCCTCGGGAACGATGAGCTTGGGTACATAATACCTGAGGAGGATTTCGATCCAACGAAATACGAGGAGTCCATGTCCGTCGGGCCCAAGATAGCACCCGCGATCGAAGCCAAGCTCAAGGCCCTGCTCACGGGTCACGGAACGGGAAGCCCTCGGGCTGGCCCGCTCACCCTTGCCCTGCTCCTCATGCTCTTCGGCGGGGGCGCATGTGGCGTTATCTGGGGTCTCCGTCGTCGCAGGGACTCGGCTGTCTAGAGCCCGCTCACCGGCTGTAGCTTGTCCATCACGGCGCCGGGTCGCGAAGAACGCGGAACGGGAAGCTGTACGGATGGCCAGGCTTCGCCAAAAAAACGAAGGCCGAGCGCAAGATATTTGCACGCCCCCGGAAAGTCCAAGACGTGGCCCAAGAGGCATACTCGCAGCTTGCAAGCTACATAGCCCTTTCGGCCCCCGCCACCCGCAGGCCGGCTCGGCCAAAGGAGCCCTTCCTGCGGCCGGAGATCGGCTTCGTGCCCGCATGGTTCCAGCAGAGGCTCGGCATAGACTTCGGCAAGCGATGGCACACCGACCCTCGCTATAGGTGCGAGACCATCGTTACGATGTCGAAGGAAACGAGGCGGCGATTCGGCGCCCGCTCTGACATCGGGATCATGCAGGACCCCGAGCGTCCTCGCGACATACTCACCGGCACTTACGGCACCGTTTTCGTCGCTGGCATCTACGGGGCTCCGATAGAATACCCGAGCAACGGTTGGCCCTCGGTGAAGCCCGGATGGTTCTTGACCGATCAGCAAGCCGATGAGCTGGAACCTCCGGAGCTCGATAGCAACCCGGTGTGGAACGAACTCATGGACCAGCTGGACTGGATTGAAAGGGAGCGCGGCCGCATCGAGGGGTTCCTGAACTGGCAAGGCGTCTTGAACAACGCCTTCAGGCTGAGGGGCAACAGGATCTTCTTGGACATGGCAAGGGCCCCGCAAAGGGTTGAACATGTCTTCGAGTGCGTGACCGAAACGATGATCGAAGGAGCCAGGCGGCTCTACGAACGCCAGAGGAGAACCGGGGTGCGGATCGACCACTTCACCATCAGCAACTGCTTGGTGAACATGACCTCGCCCGCGCAATACGCCCGGTTCCAGTTGCCCTTCGATCGCAGGATCGCCCGATCCTTCGGGATGATCGGGATACACAACTGCGCCTGGTCGGCCGACCCCTACATCGACTTGTATGCCACGCTCCCCAAGGTCGCATACATCGATATGGGCGTCGAATCGGATCTTCCCAGGGCAAAGAAGGCTTTTCCGGAAGCGCGCCGGGCGATCATGTACCCACCCCAGGCGATCAGGAACCGACCGCTACCGGCGATCGAACAAGACCTAGAGCGGATCGCGGAGCGGTACGGCCCATGCGACATCGTCTTCGCCGACATCACGCACGATACGCCGGATGAGCGCATCCTCGCGCTGATCGACATCTGCCAGCGCATCACCGAGAAGCATGCTTGCGCCTGAGGCTTTCGCCGGGGACTACCTCTCGGTCACGACATCCGCTATGTCGAAGATGTGGTCCGCCGCATGCTCCACGCACGACCAGATCTTGGCAGTATCTGGCTCCTGTGCGGACTCTTCCCTGAGCTCCGATATCATGCGCACGATGCTTTGACGGTTTCTCGTCACCATGTTCGACAACTTGAAGTCTCCCTTGAGCAACGCGTTGGTCGCCTGCTGGTAGAGCCTCTTCATCTCCGCCGCCAGGTCGATGGCCTTCTCGGCAATCACGACGTTCGTCGCCTTTTCGAGGTAGTGCGAGCACATGTCAACCGACTCGTCTCCCACCTTCTCCATCATGCTCGCAGCGAACCGCAGGTCCAAACACTGCGACGGCAGTACGCCGACGCTCTCGGCCGTCCTCAGGTCGCTGACCGCAGTCCTCAGCAGGCGTATGGCGAGGAAGTAGAGCCTGTCAAGGGCATCGTCCCTTTCGATCACGTTTTGGGCTAGCACTCTGTTCCCCCGCGCCAACGCGCAGATCGCGTCCTCCAGCATCGAGCTGCCTATCTGGTGAAGCCTCCTCATGACCTCCTCCACGGAGAGCTCCATGGGGACCACTAAGCTGACGAGCAGAAGGCTGTCCGAGGTCTCGTTTATGACCTCCATCCCCGCCAAGCGCGTCGCAGCCGTCCTTATTGTCTCCTTCTCGGTCGACGTAATCATCTTCTTGGACTTGATCAGTATCCTGTCGTAACCGGAGAGGTAGCTGGCCGTTAGCTCCCTCCCGATATCCTCGGTCAGCTCCAGCTCGGTCGCCCTCGCCCTCGGCTTGGCCATGGGATTGGCCTCTATCATTAGCGTTGAAGCTCCGAGCCTAGCAAGTCCCACCTGGCTTCCCTTCGTAAGTCCATTCTCAGCCACCCAATCCTTCGGAAGCGATATCAGGTAGCTGCCTCCGGACGTCTCCTGAAGATACCGGGTTTCCATGAGATGTTCATATCCAAACATACATATTTGAATATTTCGCCGGAAAAAAAGAAAAGCCGCTCCCTGTTCGAATAGGCGTGGCCGACTGGGAGAAGCCGCGCCCATTTCACCGCAAGCTCGACTGCCCTGGCGATCCCAAACCGCGTCTCGCGGCTGGGAGATCGTGATTGCTCCGAGGTGTAGAAATGGCCAACGTCTCCACCCTCGAAGTTCCAGTTGCACCCGCCACCGAAGGAGCCAAACAATCTCACGAACATATGGTTAGAATAGAAAATCTCAATTACACCTACCCTCGAAGCGATAGCCCGGCCCTCCGCGACGTGAACCTTGATATCCATGAAGGAGACGTCGTGCTCATAACCGGTCCGAGCGGGGCCGGAAAGACAACGCTCCTCAGGCTCATAAACGGTCTCATACCCCATTTCTTCGGGGGCACTTTCAAAGGGTCCGTTGTCGTCAAAGGATACGACACCAAAAGCCGCGACCCAGGCTTCTTTTCCACCTTCGTCGGTTACCTTTTCCAGAACCCTTCGGCCCATCTGATAGCACCAACCGTGAAGGAAGAGCTGGCATTCGGTCCCGAGAACCTCGGCGTGCCAGCACACGAGATCCTTGCCAGGATCGAGCGCACTTTGAAAGAGATGGGACTTGAGGGATGTGAGGGCAGGAACCCGCACTTCCTTTCTGGAGGGGAGCAACAGGCCGTGGCGCTGGCATCCGTTGTCGTAATGGAACCCAGAATCCTAGTGCTCGACGAGCCGACATCAAACCTCGATCCTCTCGGCACCGAACGGGTGATGGCACAGATTCAGAGGCTCGCAAGAGATGGCCGCAGAACGATCTTGATCGTTGAACATAAGTTGGAGGAAACGGCGCACCTGGCGGACAGACTGATCGTCTTGGACGACGGAGCTGTGTTGCTGGATGCACGGCCGAAGGACGCCTTGAACCAAGCTGAAGAACTGCTCGGTCACGGCGTCAGGATTCCGCAGGTGACGTTGCTCTTCCATCACCTCGTCAGGAAGAGGCTTGTCAACCTCGAGAGCCTTCCGCTAACCGTTGAGGAGGCCTATGAACTCTTGGCCGGAAAGCCAAGACGCGCGCCCAGAAAGCCACGCACCGAAGCTACCCAAGGTGGAAAGGAGATCGCCAGGGCCGTCGACCTCAGCTTCACCTACCCAGATGGCACCGAAGCGCTTAGCGACGTAAACCTCACGATTCGAGAGGGGGAGTTCGTAGGGCTGATAGGTCAGAATGCTTCCGGCAAGACGACCTTGGCGAGGCTTTTCAACGGCCTACTTAAGCCCACCAAGGGCAAGGTCTACGTTGACGGAGAGGATACCTCCGAGCACAGCACGGCATACCTTGCCACAAAAGTTGGCTACGTCTTCCAGAACCCCGATAGCCAGCTCTTTTGCAGGACCGTCGAGGAAGAGCTGACCTACGGGCCGAGGAACCTAAAGTTGGACAGGAAGGTCGTTGCGGAAAGGGTGAGAGAGGTCTCTGAAGCCATCGGCATAACCCACCTTCTCAGGAAAAACCCATTCCAGCTCAGCCAAGCGGAGAAGCAAAAGGTGGCGGTGGGCTCGGTCTTGACAATGAGGCCCAAGATCCTCATAGTCGACGAGCCCACAACCGGCCAGGACCATTTGTCAAGCCTCAGGATGATGGAGTTTTACCGCAAGCTGAACAGCCAGGGCGCGACCCTGGTCGTCATAACCCATGACATGAATCTTGCTGCCCAGTACGCCAGCAGGATCGTAGTGATGCAAAGCGGAAGGATTATCGCTGAAGGGCCGGCGAGGACGGTTTTCGCAAGATCCCAGATCCTGAGGGAGGCCCATCTCAAGCCCCCACAGGTTTCGGAGCTTTTTAACCGAGTCTTCAACGGTACTGTGGACTGGACGGTACTTACGGTCGAGGAGGCTTTGGAGGCCTTTGAGGAGGCGCTAGCCTGAAAGACAGGGGTGACCCCGGTGCAATGGCTGCCACTTAAGCCACCATGGAGTTGGCTCGCCGTAGCGGTCATCGTCGTGCTAACGATCTTGGTGGTCTACTATGGCAACTCCAGGTGGAGAGGAAGCGGGAAATAGCGCAGGATGGGCCAAGAATGGCGTTTGAATATTTCGAGGGCGATTCCCTCCTTCACAGGCTAGATCCAAGAGTCAAGATCGTACTCTACCTCACGTTCACGCTCTTCGCCATCGTCTACTCAGATCCGATCGTGTTGGGCGTCGTCTACCTGTTAGCGTTGGGGACCATAAAGGCGGCTGGAATACCCCTGAGGAAGATGGCGCCCGCACTCAAGGCGATTCTTCCGTTCCTAGTCGTCTACCCGCTCTTCAACATCTTTGGCTATAGGGGCGGGTTCGGGATGCAGTACTCGCTGGGGAGATTTCTTTTCTGGAACATATACCTCGAGGCACTGGTCTACAGCATCGGGGTGGAGCTGAAGGTTCTCATCATCGTAACCGTCCTCAACGTCGTGCTCTACGTTACCCCCATAAGTCGTCTGGTAGGCTCCCTCGCCAAGTGGAGGATGCCAGCTGATTTCATCGTCGCTCTTTCGATAGGGTTTAGCTATGTACCAGTTCTGATGAACGAGGTGAGGGAGACCCTGAACGCGCAAGAGGCGAGAGGGTTTAGCCACAGGTCAAGAAACCCGGTGAGGCTTCTGCTCAACTACATCCCCGTGATCATGCCATCGTTCATGAGCGCCTTCAGAAGAGCCCAGGACATAGCCCTGAGCATCGAGACTAGGGGATTCGGCTACAGCCTCGGCAAGAGAACCTCGATAACCCAAACGAAATTCGGTCGCGACGACTGGCCAGTCATGGCCACGCTTCTCGCTGCGATCGGAGTCGCCCTCGTCACCGGACAATGGGGGCTCGACCTGGGTGACTTCAGGTTCAGCTTGAACTTCTTCAGGATCTTGCTGCGCATGTAGGGAGTCGCAATGGGAGGAATCGTGCCGTGGAACAGAGAAGGAGACTCATAACATCTAGGCAGGTGGGCTTGGCCGCCGCTCTGGGAGGCCTTGCCTTTGCGTGGAGGGCCCTCGGCCTAAACATACCCTGGGTCCCGCCTTTCGTCGTCGACCTAGGCCATACCATAGTGCTCCTCGGGTCTTTTGCCGGAGGACCTTATGTCACAGCTGCAATTGCGATCCTGATAGGGATACCCTCGTGGGATACCTGGATAGACATGCTCGGCTACTTCATCACAGGGCTCGGGTTGTGTTTCCTCGCGAAGACGATCTGGAAGCATAGAAACAGCTTCGGCGGCCACCTTCTCATATGGCTCTACTCAGCAACTGCATCCTACATAGTGGCCCCTGCGTACTGGTTACTGATGTTCGACAACGTTCTCCACCTCATACCATTCAAAGCCACCCTCTTGGTCGTCTGGTCCCCAGCCGGCGACGCCCTCCCGTACACCCTGCTCAAAGCCATACCTCTGAGCATTGCCCTCGTATCAGCGCCCCACTATATGGAGCCAAGATGGAAATGGAGAGGCGGAGAGCAGGTGGTTTCGGAGGAAAGCAGGGTCGGATGGAGCAAGCAGGATGTGTTGGGGATTGCCCTTTACCTACTCATGATACTGGCGGCAGTGGGCGTGATTCTGATCAAATGGTAAGACGCCCGGCTCTTAGCGCCGACACCTCCACGCTGGATGGCACCGCCGAACCACCTTTCAACACCGGAAAGGTCGGCCCAAGCCTGATCTGTGGGCTGTGTCCATCCATAGACTCGCTAGGTGTGCTTGAGAAGAAGGTTCCCGGCTTTCTTGGACGCAGGGACGTTCACTGCCTCCAGTTCGCTTGCCTTTCCGGGGCAGCCTTTTCGGAGCTCTCCTGGAGAAGAGATAAATCCTGTGGCAACAACGAGGAGGTCGAATGATCGTAGGGATAGACATCGGAGGAAGCACCACGAAGGCGGTTGCCTATCGCAACGGGATGGTCGGGAAGACCTCCGTCACAACGACCGACCCCTATGCAGCGGCCGCAGGTGCACTGGCGAAACTCTTCATCGATATCGGTAAAGGCCTGAGCGATGTCCAACGTATAGCTGTTACTGGAGGAGGATCCCGCGCCATGGCACCCGACCTCCTCGGCCTTCCCGTGTGCAAGGTGGACGAGATGCGGGCCATCGGACTCGGGGGAATCGAGCTGACGGGAAAGAAGCAAGCTCTCGTGGTCAGCATGGGCACGGGGACGGCGATCCTCGCCGTCAGGGACGGAGGAAGACGGGTACAGCATGTCGCAGGTACCGCTGTCGGAGGCGGTACTTTGATGGGCCTTGCAAGATGCATTCTCAACAAGTACGAGATAGGCAGCCTCTGGAAGCTGGCCAAGGACGGAGATCTCAGGAAGGTTGACCTATCCGTCAAGGATATCGCTGGCGGGTCGGTGGGATTCCTTCCTGAGAATGCGACCGCGTCCAACTTCGGGAAGGTCACGGATGACGCCTCGGAGGCCGATTTCGCGCTCGGCGTCATCAACATGGTCGGACAAGTGATCGGAACCATTGCGTGCCTGGCCGCAAAGGCAAATGGCCTCGAGCAGGACGTTGTCCTGGTCGGCAAGGTTGCTGCGAACAAGGAGATCACCGACGTCATGCAGGGCGTGGGGGCGCTCTACGGAGTCAAGATGGTGGTTCCGCGGGACCCGGACTTCTGCACGGCCCTTGGCGCGGCCATGGCCGTCCTTAAGTAGATCGCTCGCTGGGCACCAGAGATTCGCAGTCACCGGTCGCCAGCACCAAACAGCCAAATAGCCTTTTATTTTGGCTGCAGTCACCGGGTCATGTGGCGGGCCTGGATCTGCTTGTCGTGGGCGACGCAATGGTGGACCTGACGGTGAAGCCACCTCCGAGCCGCAAGGGAGGCGCCTATCCATCCACGATCGTTGTTTCGCCGGGCGGCCTAGGCAATGTTGCGGCTGCCGCGGCTGATTGCGGGGCGCGGGTGGGCTTCGCCGGCAGGGTTGGAAAGGATGTCCTTGGCGAGATGTACATCCGGGACTTGCGCTCGAACGGCGTCCGCAGCTTCGTGCGCAGATCCCACCTTCCCACCGGGATCTGCATCAACTTCATCCACCCGGGCGGCGAGCGGACCATGTACACGACCCGCGGGGCAAACGACCTGCTCGTCTCGCGGGACGTCCCCGACTCCCTACTTCGCCTGACCAGAATGGTCTTCGTGTCGGGTTTCTCTATGGAGACTGCCAAATCTGCGACGGAGATCGAGAAGGTATGCAATAGGGCAAAGGCCCGGGGCAGCCAGGTAGCGGTCGGAGGAGGGGCGTTCAACATAATAACGAGGAGGCGGGAACGCTTCCGTCGAATGATATCCAGCAATGCTGACATTCTCGTGCTCAATCAAAAGGAGGCCCTCGCCCTCAGTGGCAAGACCGCTGTGAGGCCTGCACTGGACGCACTGCAAGCCCTCGTTGGGTTCCTCGTTGTCACTCTAGGTCGGCGTGGTAGCATACTTTGCCGCAATGGTTCTGTGACCCGCATTCCTGCTCCTCGGTCACCGGGAAGGGCCATTGATACGACGGGCGCCGGGGACGTTTTCGCGGGGACCCTTCTTGCGGGGCTTCTCCTAGGGAAGGGCGCCATCGAAAGCATAAGGCAGGCCCATATCCGGGCGGGCAAGAGCGTCGCCCACCTGGGGCCCAGGCCGCCCCGATGGCCGTCGGAACGCAGCATCAGACCCGTTTGCCCGCCAAACAGCACAACATGGCCGTTTTGAAAAGAATTGCGAGCTCTCTCGGCGTGGAAGTGTTGATCACAAGGCGCTCCAGCATTGGGGCCCCTGCGCTCCAGGCCCCCAGGAATTCCTTGCAAGAAACCAGGACCGGTCAGAAGGATTTGAAAGCAGTGATTAGCCGAAACAAGGCAGAAAACAACACCCTTTTCTTACTCTAACAGCCACCCAATTCCTATTGAAGCGGGTTGAGATCCGTCAGAAACGCATAGTGATAAGCGACATAAGGGACATGGAAGAGAGGGCTGCGTCCCCGGCCTTGGTGAAGGCGCTGGCGTCTCGCGTTCAGAGGGTGCTGAGGGAGCTGGGCCTCACCGCAATTGTTAGGGTCGGAAGGAATCCTGATATTCCGCACAGAAGGCCACGCAAAGCCCGGCATGGAGGCCAATTCTCAGCCAAGGCGCGCGTAGCCGCGCCACTCTCCCGGCCGACACAAGCCTCCGACACGGTCCTAAGACCCAGACCCGCCATGAGAACTGGGGCGGAGGAGACACGCCAATGATGGGCTCAGCGCATGTGGAGCGAAACGGCAGGTATGCCGTGACCGCCCTCATGGCTATCTTGGCTTTCGTGGTGATGGCCCGGCTTGTGATGCTGACCCTGGTGACCCCGGTCATCGCGATCATCCTCATCTGGATGATCGTCGTTCCGATCTCCTATAGGGCGCTGGCCGAAGAGCCGGCCCTACAGGGCCTACCGGAGCTGCCCGCGCCTCCGCCCGGACTCAACTGGCAGAAAGCGCTCCCGAGGAGGAAGAGACCTGCCAGGAACGCCCCGCGCCACGCACCTGTAAATCATATCAAGCGCGTCCTGAGCGAGCTTGGATACAGGTGCGCGCCCTCGCACGATTCAAAGGTATCCCTGATTGCCCGTTCCGCGGATGGCGCAAGCGTAGTTGTCAAGATATGCGAGGGGCAGGCCGGAGTGTTGGCATGCCAAGACGCGCTCAAAGCCATGCTTAAGGTTGGCGCCCACGAGGCGATCGTGTTTGCGCCAAACGGTCCCACCCCAACTGCGAGTCGCTTCCTTCGTCAGATCAGGTCGAGAAGAGGCGTGCGAATACGGATCTGGAGCGACGCCAATCTGGCAAGGCCCGCGCGGCGGTAGCGGGACAGGGATCTTGGGCGCAGGGAAAGAAAGAATAGGCACCTCGTATTAGGGCGGTTGCGGTCCGACGATGCTTTACGAGGTCCTTTCCGACACCTTCCGGAGAGTAGAGGAGACTTCCAAGCGGCTGGAGATGACAAGCTATCTCGTCGAGCTCCTCAAGAAAAGCCCCCCGGATGAGATCGACAAGGTCTGCTACCTCTCAACTGGCGAGCTCCATCCTCCCTATCTTGGCATCGAGCTCGGTGTTGCGGAGAAGCTCGCCATAAGGGCCATATCCGAAGCATCCGGCATAGACACAAGGGAAGTCGTGCAGAGTTACAAGGTCAGCGGCGACCTTGGAAAGACCGTGGAGGAGATCCTCAAGAACCGGCCCCAGAGAACGCTTTCCAACCAGAGACTCACCGTCGCGCGCGTCTACGATACCCTAGACCGGATTGCCAGGGCGTCCGGCAAGGGAACCCAGGAGACCAAGATCCGTCTGCTCAGCAGCATGGTTAACGATGCCACCCCACAGGAGGCAAAGTATATCGTCAGAACGGTCGTTGGAAAACTCAGGCTAGGGATAGCCGACATGACCCTTCTCGACGCCCTTTCGATCGCCTACGGGCAGGGAAAGCAATCAAGGCCCGACATAGAAAGGGCCTACAACCTCTCCTCCGACATCGGCTACGTCGCGCGGCTGCTCGCGGAGGGGGGCGTCGAGGCAGTGAGGAACTACAGGATAACGCTGGGCAGGCCCATCAAGCCCCAGATGGCCGAACGCCTCAAAACCCTCGATGAAATCATGGAGAAGCTTGGCGGCAGATGCGCGGCCGAGTATAAGTACGATGGCCTTCGCATGCAAGCCCATATCTCGCCGGACCAGATCCACATTTTCTCAAGGAGACAGGAGAACATAACCGGCCAGTTTCCCGACATCGTCGAAGGGCTGAAGAAGTCGATCAAGGCCGACACGGCCATTCTGGATGGAGAATGTGTGCCCGTGGACCCGAACACGGGCGAACTCATGCCCTTCCAAGTTGTCTCCCAGAGGAGGGGCAGGAAGTACGAGATCCAGAGGATGACCGAGGAGGTTCCGGTCGTCCTCTTCCTCTTCGACGCCCTCCTCGTGGACGGAGAGGACCTCACGAGGAAGGACTACCTGTCAAGAACGGCACGCCTTTCCGACATAGTCAAGGAGAGCGAAACGGTCCGGATCGCAACCCGGCTCATATCGGATAATCCGGCCGAGATCGAGGCCTTCTTCGAAAAGGCGATCAACGAGGGCACGGAAGGCCTCGTCTGCAAATCCGTTTCCCCCGAAAGCGCGTACGAGGCGGGCAAGAGAGGCTGGATGTGGATCAAGTGGAAGAGATCCTACCGATCCGAGATGGCCGACACCGTCGACCTGGTCGTCGTCGGGGCTTTCGCGGGCAGGGGTAGACGGGCAGGAACGTATGGTGCGCTACTCATGGCAGCCTACAACGACGAAGACGGCACTTTCGATACAACGTGCAAGCTGGGAAGCGGCTTCACCGACGAGGAGCTGTCGAGGTTGCCCAAGATGCTCGAGCCCTTCGTCACTCCCAGAAGGGATCCCAGGATAAACGCACTGCTCGAGCCCGACGTGTGGGTCTCCCCGCGCATCGTCCTAGAGGTAATAGGCGATGAGATAACGCTCTCGCCGGTCCACACCTGCGCCTTCAATTCGATTAGGAAGGGTAGTGGATTGGCGATAAGGTTCCCCAGGCTCGTCAAGCGGAGGGAGGATCGTGGCCCCGAGGACGCTACGACCGTGAAGGAGCTGACGGAACTCTACCGCATGCAGCTCAAGCAGATCGCTTGACCGTCCTTCCCAAATGCTGTCCCAAGGTCCATAGTTTCCTCCTTCAAACCGGCAGAGCGGGGCGCCGATCATGCAACGCTCAAGAACTCAACGAGCGGGGACCGCCGCGGAATGGAGCAAGAAATCTTCGGGGGCGCACCGGCCGCGAGCTAAGCCGCGCAGCTTGCCAGCGCTGCCGCCGTCCCGATCCCATTCTCTGACAGAAGCCATATGACGAAGGCAGTCAGGATGCCCACCAGGAGCATGCGCGCGCCGCTTATGGCGATGCTCTCTTGGGATATGTGCCCGAGATAGGCCCCCAGGAAGACCAGCGTGGCAAATACGAGGACCAGGGAGGCAGCTAGCGCTGATTCAAAGCCAAATAGGCCGAAATGACAGAGGATGAAGGGGATCACGGCCACGAAGGCGGTCAGCGCCGGCGACGCACCGTCGACGAAGGCAGCCCAGAACGAGACGAAACTCGAAGCTGTGTCCCACACCGTCTCGTCCAGTTGCGTCACCATCGCGCGCTCCAGTCTCTTTAGCTGGCGTGTCCTCTCGGCCCGCTCTGTCAAGTAAGTCCCAAAGAAGCCCGACATCCCCATGGCAAGGCTTGCACCCACACCAGCGCCGATCACGACCCGAGGCTCGCGGACGCGGAGGAAAGAGGTGCCCAGAACGATCCCGAGTATCGTGAGAGAGCCGTCGAACGCATTCATCACGAAGTATCTTCGAGCTATCTCATCGGCCTCGGTTATCCTCACGTACCTTCTAAACTGGCCTATTCTGTCCCCGATTCCTTTCCAAAGGACCATCTAGTGGTCTCTCCGCCCGCCGACGCGGGAACGCGCCGCTAGTGCACCCCTTCCTCCCTCTTCTCGACCGAGACCTCGTCGACGCTATGGACGCTCGCGCTGCACCCCTGGATCACGTCGAGCACGGCATCGTAGTCAACTCCAGGGCCTTCCACCGACAGGACGACTGTCTCCGTTTCCGCATCGACTTCCCGGAGCACCGTGTGAACCGACCTAACCCCAGCAAGTTCGGCGAGAAGCTTGCTCAGTTCAAGAATGCTGGGCTGGTGAGGCTTAAGTACGTCCAACACGACCTTCGTGACCCGGACGACTTGCGCTCCGGCCTTAGGCAACTTGCATCCACCTACGGGATCGCCGGACCCCTTTCCCTGATAAATCTTAGGTAGGCTCGATCACCGTTCTTGAAGGGAGACCAAACGCCCTCGCACCCATGCCGATCGGCTTCCAACTCTTGCCTCTCGCATCCAGATCCGAAGTTAACAGGGCCCCCGGAGACGAGCACCGAGGCACACCGGTGGCTTCGCTGGTCTTTAGGCTGGTCCGCCGCTCGCATTCACGGTGGCATGGATAGCCCCACATCTCGGTCGCCCCAACTAGATTAGACCGGGCCGAGCGGAGGACCGATCTGGAGCCTCAAACGGCAAACCTCGTCGCGATGAAGACGGAGAAGTCTCCAGCAGGGTCCTCATCCGCGAAGACCGGATGAGATCTCCCATGCGTTCCGCTTAACCTCCCGATCGTGTCACCTGCGCGAAGTGGCTCGCAGGTCTGCAGGAATCTAGAAGAGCCAACCGGCCGCGAGCGCCGAGAAGGCCCCGAGCCGAGATTCCGATTAGCTGCCTTCGAACCCTAGATCGGAAGCTGATCGAAGGTGTAGACGCCCATCTTCAGTTCTCGGCGGAAGCTCTCGCCCAGGGCCGTCCTGCCCTTTGTCCCCTGGAGGATGTGCCTCGCGTTCTCCATGATCTCCTCGACCGATCTTCCCAGCTCGTAGGGATCGTCCTTGACTTCCTCGAAGTTCGGAACCAAGGACCTGAAGACGCTCTCGGGAGCGATGCTTCTCCAGGATTCGAGTCCGAAGATCACCTGGAACCGCAAAGCATCTTCCGCCTTCCTCTTGGTCGCGTAGTAGCCGGAGATATCCACAACACAATCAGGATTCTCGAAGGTGGGGTAGTAGATGGCCTTGACGGAGTGAGGCTTCAGGCCCTCTTCGATCTGCTCGGGTGCGAACGCCGCCCGGCTGGCATGCGACACGGCATCCCTGAAGATCTCGTAGGTGGCAAGCTTATCCGGGTCGCCTGGGGACCAGACATCGTTCGGATCGCACATGATGACTATCTCGGGCTTGCGCTCTCGGATGATGCGCACAACCTTCTTCTTTTCCTCAATCGTGGGCCAAACGTTGCCGCGCGGCAGGTCCAAGAAGTAGAGATCCACGTCCAAGATGGTCGCAGCTTCCTTGACCTCTTCCTTCTGATCATCCTCATACTCCATGGCGACGACCGCGCCCGACCAACCGCCCGCCCTCTTGTGTTTCATCAGGGTTCCGCCGACGCGGACGAACTCGGCGGCGTAGGTGGCTAGACAAAGTATGTTCGAGGCCATCTCGATCGATCATACCGGATGCGATCTCCATAAAAATCCCATCCTCCGGCCAACCGCCAAGCATGTTTCTTTCCCAACCCGGGCACATCCCAGGTGCACGAAACAGGTATAAGACCTGCCGAAGACGTTGCCCAGCTGCACTTCCTGAGGCGATGCAATTGAGGATCGGTTTCATAGGCCTCGGCATCATGGGGACGCCCATGTCGCTGAATCTTCTGAAGGCTGGGCATTCGCTGACCGTCTACAACCGAACGAGGGCAAAGTGCAAACCCCTACAGGACGCCGGGGCAAAGATTGCCGGAAACCCCGCACAGGTCGCCGCGTCAACGGACGTCATCATAACCATGGTGACCGATACGCCGGACGTCGAGCAAGTGCTCTTCGGCCCCGAAGGGGTGGCCAAGGCCATTTGCCCGGGAAAGACAGTGATCGACATGAGCACGATCTCGCCCGACAAGACCGAGAAGTTCGCGTCCCGAATCGCTGGCCTAGGAGCCGAGATGTTGGACGCCCCGGTTAGCGGAGGTCAGAAAGGCGCGGTGGAAGGAACGCTGACAATAATGGTCGGTGGAAGGAAGGAAGTGTTCAACAGATGCATGCCGATCTTCCGGGCTCTAGGCAAGAACATATTCTACGTCGGACCCCACGGGTACGGACAGAGGATGAAGCTCGTCAATCAGGTCATCTGCGGTCTCAACATACTAGCCGTCGTGGAAGGGCTGAGATTTGCGAAGGCAGCTGGACTGGACATGAAGACCACGCTCGACGTTGTCTCAACGGGCGCCGCAGCTTCCTGGATGCTTTCCAACCTGGGGAGAGCCATATTGGCGGATGATTTCTCGCCCGGCTTCAGGATCGCCCTGCAATGCAAGGACTTGAGGCTGGCCAGGGAGTCCATGCTGCGCCTGGGGATGAGGGCACCTGGAACAGAACTCACGCACTCGCTCTTCGAAGAAGCCGTAAGGAAGGGCCTCGGCGATCTCGGGACGCAGGGGCTCATCAAGCTATTCGAAGCCGGATAGAAACGGAAGCTCCGTCGACCAAGTCACGAATACTCTGACGCGCTCCGCCATGCAGACCTTTCTTCCTGCGTGACCGATGCAAAACACAGTTTTCAACCGAATGCGGAATCCGCGGGGCGGGAAACAACTTGACAAAACCCAAACTGCACATGGTCGGGAACGCGCACATCGATCCAGTCTGGCTGTGGCGATGGCAGGACGGATTGGAGGTGGTCTTGTCGACCTGCCGAGATGCCGTCGCCCTTCTCAAGAGATATCCCTGCTACGTCTTCTCGAGGAGTTCGGCCGGAGCCTACAAATGGCTGGAACAGACGGATCCTCAGACGTTCGAGGAGATACGGAGGCTCGTTACTGAGGAAAGATGGAATATTGTGAACGGGTGGTGGGAGCAGCCGGACTGCAACATCCCTTGCGGCGAGTCTCTGATCCGCCAGGGTCTCTACGGACAGCTCTACTTCCTGGAGAAGTTCGGCAAGGCGGCGAGGGTCGGCTACAACGTGGACACGTTCGGCCACTGCGGTACGTTGCCCCAGATACTGAGAAAGTGTGGCCTCGAGTACTACGTCTTCAGCAGGCCGGGCCGCCATGAGAAGACCCTCCCGAACGATCTTTTCCGGTGGATGGGGCCCGACGGTAGCCAGGTCCTTGCATGCCGAATCGAGGGATACGCAACGGGAAACGTCGAAGGCCTCGAAAGAAGGATCGAAAGGGCCCTTGCGCGATGCCGCGAGACCGGCATGGACTGGATGGCCTTCTACGGCAGAGGCGATCACGGCGGAGGGCCGACCGAGGAGATGATACTCAAGATACAGGAGCTGTCCGCAAAGGTCCAAGACGTTGACATAGTCTTCAGCACCCCCGACTCATTTTTCGAATCGGTCAAGGGGCGAGCGCCCGACCTGCCTGTTGTGAAGGACGAACTGCAGCATCACTCGCGGGGATGCTATACGGTTGTATCGGAGATCAAGGCAAGGAACAGGAAGCTCGAGACCTCCCTGCTGAACGCGGAGAAGTTCTGCTCAATGGCCAGCATGCTCTTTGGCGTCCAGTACCCGCGTAGCAACTTGAGACAATCATGGGAGACCCTCCTCTTCAACCAGTTCCACGACGTATTGGCTGGCACCTCGATCAAGCCCGCCTACATGGACGCCTTCAGGGCACTCGATGTTGCTGAGGGCGTTGCCGGTTCGGCGAGGGACTTGGCCCTCGCAGCCTTCTCCGCCAGGGTAAGAACCGTTGGGAAAGAGGGCCAACAGCTTCTCGTGTTCAACCCCGCCTACTGCGAGAGGGAGGATCCCGTGGAGTTCCAGGCCGTCTTGCCGCCGGGAGGCGATCTAGTTGCCTTGGACGAGAAGGGAGGGAAACACCCCATCCAGATCCTGTCCTCAGAAAAGGTTGATGGGAACCGGCTGGTATCCGGCGTCTTTGTGGCTAGGCTGCCGGCCTTGGGCTACAGGGTATTCTGGATAACCCAAGGCAAGGGCCCGGCCGCCTCCGACCTCCAAGCGTCCTCGAACGGGGTGGAGAACACGTTCGTGAGGATTTCGGTCGACCCGAAGTCCGGGTTCATCGCAAGCATATTCGATAAGAGAATGGGAGCGGAGCTGCTCGCCTCGCCTAGTAGGTTCGTGGTCATCCGGGACGAAAGCGATACCTGGAGCCACGACGTCGCATCCTTCAGGGATGAGATAGGAACATTCGATCTGGAAAGGCCCCCTATCGTAAGGGCTGGGCCCGTCAGGGCATCCCTCACGATATTCGGCAGGCATGGCAGGTCCAAGGTGATCCAGACCTACATCGTCCACGCGGGAATTCCGCTCGTTGAATGCAGGATCGACCTGGACTGGCACGAGAAACACAAGATGCTCAAGCTATCCTTCCCGGTCGCGGTGCAGAGCCCAACGGCAACCTACGAGATTCCGTATGGAATCATGAGGCGCGCCACCACCGGCGAAGAGGAGCCCGGCCAAAGGTGGCTCGATGTCTCGGGGAGGTCCGACGACGGGTCAAGACTGGGCCTTCTCTTGATCAACGACTGCAAGTACGGCTTCGACGTTCTGGGGTCGGAGATGAGGATCAGCCTCGTGAGAAGTCCCATCTACGCCTTCCATGCGCCGCGCAAGGTCGAGCCGGGCAAGAGATACCTCTACACGGATCAAGGCAGACAAAGCATCAAGCTCGGCCTGCTCGCCCACGCTGGTTTTCAGCCGCACGTGTCCTTCGCGTACGCCGAAAGGCTGAACAATCCGCCGATCATTCCGTTCTCGAATGCCCACGACGGACCTCTGCCCTCGACCTCCAGCCTCCTAAAAGTCAGCCCTCGCAACGTCGTGCTGGGAGCTTTGAAGATGGGCGAACGCGACGAGAGCGTGGTCCTGCGCCTCTTCGAATCGGCAGGGAGGAGAACGAAGTCGAAGGTGAGATTCCCCCTCTGGGGACTGGAGTTTTCATTCCCCCTTGCCCCATGGGAGATAAAGACCGTCAAGATCTCGAAAGCGGGCCGGGCAACGGAGACCAATATGTTGGAGATGCCACCAGCCAGCGGATCCTAGGCCGCCCGAACCAAGTCAGCGGGGGTCCCCGTCCTTTTTCGACGTCTCCGACCAGGACAACACATTTCCAGACTCTGGGTAGCCGCACGACCGAGGCGGAATCTTGAATCCCAGCGCCGCAATGCAAAGGATATCCCAGAACCTTATCATGTTCAGGGACACTTGCAACGTCTACGTTGTCAAGGATGGAAGCCGCGCGCTCCTGGTCGACTTCGGATCGGGCCGCATCCTGAAGGCTTTGGAGTTGTTGGGCGTGAGGAATCTGGACTGGGTCCTCCACACCCACCACCATCGGGATCAGTGCCAGGGCGACCCGCTCCTGCCCAAGGGAACCAAGATCGCGGTGCCCTACCACGAGAGGCCTCTTTTCGAGGACGCCGAGAACTTCTGGAGGAACAAGCAGATATTCGACAGCTACAACGACCAGTCGACCTATTTCACCCTGACCCGGAACGTCAGGGTAGACCGATCGCTTGAGGACTACGACTTCTTCGAGTGGCGCTCGTACCGATTCCTCATCCTCCCTGCGCTTGGACACACCCATGGATCCATCGTTCTTATGACGGAGTTGGACGGAAGGAAGCTGGCGTTCACCGGCGATCTGATCTACGCGCCCGGGAAGGTCTGGAATCTGATCGATCTCCAGCACTCATACGGCGGTGCGGAGGGAATAGACCTGAACCTGTTCTCGCTACGCGACCTAAAGAGGATGCAGCCCGACATCGTCCTGCCCTCACACGGGGATCCCATGGACAACCCGGACGAGGCGATTTCCAAGACCATGGAGAATCTGAGACGTTACCACCTTTACCTCACCGGACAGCCTCCCACGATCGACCGCACCTTCAAGAGGCTCAGCCCCCACCTCCTCGTTGCGCCCCACGCCTGCTGCACGTTCTACGTTCTGCTGAGCGACTCGGGGAAGGCGATGCTGATCGACTACGGAGCTGCGAGCGGCAACCACTTCTACGCCCATCTGCGGCAGTTCGAGTCTTGGGAGAAGCAGAGGTTCGTCGAGCACTCGATCCATGAGCTGAAGACCGATTGGGGGGTGAAGTCGGTGGAGGTCGTGATCCCAACCCACTACCACGACGACCACACGTGCGGCATCCCGCATCTACAGAGGCACCACGGGGTCAAGCTTTGGGCTCTTGACCTGATGGCGAACATCTTGGAGAACCCTCAAGAATACAACGTCCCCTGCCTCCTGCCGTATCCCATGAAGGTCGACCGCCGGATCGCAGATGGCGAAACGGTCAAGTGGGAAGAGTACGAACTCAAGGTCGTGCACTTCCCGGGCCAAACCGAGTTCCACATGGCCATGGCTGTCACGGTGGACGGTCAGAGGGTTGCGTTTGTCGGGGACAGCATATGGGACGCTGGAGCGGCGCTGGCCCAGCCCATCATCCACCGCAACGTCGTCACGGCCGCGAGGCATATGAAATGTGCGGAGAAACTGGAGCAGCTCCAACCCGTCGTCCTGGCTGGCGGACACGGCAGCTGGATCCCCGTCGACCGAGAGAAGATCCGTACACTGGCCGTGAGAGCGCAATCCACGCGAGAAATGTTCCAAATCCTCCTGCCAGATCCCCCCGAGATCGGCGTCAACCCGCGCTGGATCGCGATCGTTCCATATCAGCTAACGGCAAGGAGAGGTGGCACCGCCCGCGTGTGCGTAGAGGTCCAAAACTACTGGGCCCGCAGCGTGGTCGCGAAGGCAAGCCTCGCCCTGCCCCCGGGCTGGACCTCGACCCCGAGGACCGCGTCAGTTCGGATCGACCCCGGGGCCCGATCCAGCATGGGGTTCAGGCTAAAGGTCGGCAAGTCAAGGAACGACAGGGTAGCGATAGCCGCCGACGTAACGATAGACTCAGTTCACCTTGGACAGATCGCGGAAGCTGTGGTGAGTCTCACCTAACACACCGTCCGCCATCACAAGCTGCCGGCTGAACAACGCCGCTAAAGGCCCAGGGGCGCAGGGCGCAGGCAAACCTTTATGTCCCGACAGCCCGTAGGCCGGCGCATGAACCGACGGGAGAGAGTCTTGAGGGCGGTCGAACTGAGGCGGCCCGATCGCTGCCCGATCGTCCACTCCATCCTGCCCGCCGCTTTGCTCAGACACGGCCAGGCGTTGGTCGATCTCCTCGCCAAGTATCCCAATGACTTCGGATCATCGGAGCACTCGATCCCAAGGATAGAGGAGCTCCCGCCCGACTACAGGGCTGGAAGGAACCAGGACAGCTGGGGCACGGTCTGGCAATCAGCCACGGACGGCATACACGGACAGGTCGCTGACTATCCAATACATACCTGGGAGGAGGCCGAGGAGTATGAGTTCCCGCCCCTGCCGAGCGACGAGGAAATCGCCAAGAGGAAGGCAAGCGTTGCCGAGGCCAAGAAAGACCTCTTCGTGATGAACGGCTTCAACCCGGGCAACTACTTCGAGCGCCTGCAATGGCTTTTGGGGTTTAGAACGGTCCTCTCCTGCCTCGTCCGGCAACCTTCCCAGTTCGTCCGCTTCGCTGACAGGTTACTTGATTATTGCCTCGAATCCATCGGAAGAACCCTCGAGGCAAAGCCTGACTGCGTGACGTTTGCCGACGACTGGGGGGCCCAGGATCGCCTCCTCATCAAGCCCGATATCTGGCGCAGCTTCTTCAAGCCCCGCTACAAGAAGATGTTCGACCTCGTTCACGAAAGCGGGGCTTTCGTCCAGCTGCACTCGGACGGGTACATCGTGGACATACTCGACGACCTGTACGAGATCGGGGTGGACATCCTCAACCCGCAGTTCTCCTGCCACGACCTCGATGACTTTGCCTCGAGGACGAGGGGCAGGTTCTGCATTAACTCGGACGTCGACAGGCAATACATACTCCCGCATGCATCCCCACGCGAGGTGGCGTCGCACATCCGTTATCTGATCCGGATATTCGGGCAGGAAAACGAGGGCGGGCTCTTCGGCAGAGGTGAGCTGAACATGGATGTGCCGTTGGAGAACGTGAAGGCGATGTTTGATTCGTTCGTCAGATTCGGCAAGTACACATGGAGATGAAGTGGGTCTTTTCAGTAGGTCCATCTTCGGAGGGGAGGAGTCGAACACGCAGATCCGCATCGCTTGGAAGCTGGGCCCGGAGTTCCCCGACCTCGTCAAGGGAGGCGCCATGGGGACGGTCGATGGAATGGTCGTGCATGCCGCGGGGATGACCTATCCTTGGAGGGAGAACGAAACCGGCTGGTGGCTTGACCCCGCAGAGCCGGAGTGGCAACCCCTCCCGCCGCTGCGGACGGGAAGGGCCTACACCATTGGTGCATCGGACCAGGACTCCCTGTTCGTGGTGGGCGGACGACGGGGTTGGCTGCCCCGCAGAGACGCCTTCAGGCTGGTTCGGGCGGCACAGGGATGGGAGTGGCAGAACCTGCCGGAACTCCGGTACCCGAGGGGTGCCCCGGCCCTCGCCCTGTCGGGGTCGCGACTCTACGCGATCGGAGGGGGCAGCTGGGGGACTGGGACCTTCCTCGCGGACGACGTCCCCGGGGATGAGGTGCTCGACCTGGAGAGGCTTAAAGACGGCTGGAAAGAGATCCCGAAGTGTCCTGGCAGGAGACGATCCAACTGCTGTGCCGCGGCCTTGGGCAGCAAGGTGTACGTGTTCGGCGGCGTGTACGCTTGGAAGGAGCGGGAGGTGCAGAAGGTCATTCGGCTTGATGATGCGTGGCTTTTCGACGCGGAATCTGGCGACTGGATGGAGATAGCCCCCCTTCCGTGCAATGGGCTGAGCGGGGCCGCTGCACTTCCGCTCGACGACCGGCACATAATCATCGTTGGCGGAGCGATGCCGACCTCTAAGAACGGAGGGGACGCTGTCCTGACCTACAGGGAGGATCCCAAGCGCGGGGTCAGGGTGGGCTGGTATAACGAGAACGTGATCGTCTACGATGCGCGGAAGGACCGCTATCAGACGGCCGACGGGCGACTTCCGATGGGCACACACGACATAAGAGCAGCGATCCTGGAACGTACCGTCTACACGGTGGGCGGCGAGAACCTCGACCCCTCAACGAGCAACACCTGCTCCGCGGTGCAGGTCGGAGCCTTGGAGGTCAGACCTTGATGCGGGCGATGCAGGGTTACGGCAAGCTTCCCATCAGCTACACCACCGACGTGGTGGTCGTGGGGGCGGGCGTATCGGGGGTTGCCGCTGCAGTGGCGTCATCCAGGGCCGGGGCAAGGACGCTTCTCGTCGAGAGATGTGCCTTTCCAGGCGGCACTTCCACCTCAGGCTTAATGTCCACGATCACCAACTTCTACGTCACCCGCCGCAATCAACAGGTCGTCCGCGGGATAGCCCAAGAGGTGCTCGACCGCCTTGCCGCCAAAGGCGGAGCACCCAGGGGACCCTTCACGAGGGAGATCCCACAGATACCGAACGATCCGGAGAAGATGAAGCTCATTTTGATAGAGATGCTTGAGGATGCCGGGGTGAAGGTCCTATACCGCTCCTCGGTGTGCGGCGCCAGAGTTGCAAGGCGTAGCCTTCGGGCAGCCGTGGTGCAGAACAAGGCCGGCCACTCCGCCGTTCGGGCGAAGGTTTTCGTGGACGCCACTGGAGATGCTGACCTGGCGTTTATGGCCGGCGCCGAGGTGGAGGCGGTTCCCGCGAACGGAAGCCTTGAGCTGAGGATGGGCAACGTCGACTTGGACCGGGTTGTGGAGTATTTCCTGCGTAGCCCGTCAGAGTACGATGAGTACGGTGATGTGGAGACCAACCTTGCCGACTTCGAGCGGAACTGGAAGGAGAGAGGGATCATCCACGTCCCGCACGGAAATGGCCGAAGGATGTCCGTCGTGCAGAAGGCGATCGCCGAAGGCCGCTATCCGAGGGAACTCGGGCTGGTACACGGCTTAGATGCCTTCGGCATGTACGGTTTGAGGGGAACGGGAACCCTGATAGTGAACACCGGATTTGTGAACGGGAATCTACTGGACCCGTTCTTCCTATCCGAGGCGGAGTCCGACGCGCGCAAGGCCGCGTCCGTCGCAGCTCGGTTCCTGATCGAGAACATGCCGGGATTTGAGAATGCGTACCTAGCCGAGACCGCGCCCGAGCTGGGAATCAGGGTCACGCGCAGGATAAGGGGCCGTCACACCCTCACCCAGGCAGAGCGTGAGGGCTTCCACCGCTTTCCGGATGTGGTCGCCGTGGCAACGGAGAGGAAGATCGGGGGCCCAAGGTACGAAGGGGCCTTTGACGTGCCTTACGGCATCTTGCTTCCCCTAGGGGTCGAGGACCTGCTCGTCGCAAGCGGCAAGGCCGTCTCGACGGATCCGCCGGCGGCAATAAGGGGGCAGGTCGCCTGCATGCAGTTGGGCCAAGCTTGCGGGGTCGCGGCGGCGGTGTGCGTCAGATCGGCAGCCCATCCGTCCGAAGTCTCGGTGCGAGATGTCCAAACGGAACTCCTAAGGCAGGGAGTGTACCTGGGGGACCAGAAAAGGCTGGAGGAACTTGGCCTGTCCTAGGGCGAACTGGAGCACTTGAGGTTTCCGCAAGGAGAAATCCCACTAGGAGTTGACCATATTTTTCGGCGTGCCGACAGCCCCTCTCGATGAACCGGGCTGCGTGGGCGGGCATGGCGCTGGCCCTGGTCGTGCTTTGCCCCCCTGTCCTTGCGCTAGATGCCGAGGAAGCCGCGTTCCTGGACATAATCAACCAGTACCGGCTGGCAAACGGCGTTCCCCCGCTGGCACTGTCCCCAACGCTCACCCAAGCATCCGAACTTCACAGCCAAGACATGGCCGACCACGACTACTTCTCCCACTACAGCCTGGACGGAAGATCGCCGTACGACAGGATGGTCCAGGCAGGGTACAACTACGCGACGTGGATGGGTGAGAACATAGCTGCAGGGTTCGTCACGGCCGCTCAGGTCTTCCAGGGCTGGAAGAACTCCCCCGGCCACGATGCCAACATGCTGCGGCCGAATTTCGTGGTGATCGGCATCGGGAGGGCGTACAATGCCTCATCCCACTATGGCTGGTACTGGACCACCGATTTCGGCGGATACGACGATTCCGGGGCTCCCCCGGCACCGATCGTTACCTCGCCAACCCATCCGAGCCGAGACCTCTGGTACGCCAACCACTCCCCAGTATTCGAGTGGGAAGGCGTCCCCGATGCCGAGGGGTATAGCTTCCTGATCGACCACTCACCATACACCACCCCGGATAGTTCGATCGATTCGAATACCACTAGCGCGACCTATTCCAACCTCCAAGATGGAACATGGTACTTCCACGTCAGGGCGAAGACGCCGACTGGGTGGGGCCAGGCGAGCCACTACCGCATCAACGTGGATTGCACCCCGCCGGAGCCTCCAGCCATCGCGTCCAGCACACACCCAGACCAAGACGCCCAATATCCCAACGATGACCCGTCCTTCAGCTGGTCACCCTTGCCCGACACCTCCGGCATCTCTGGCTACAGTTACCTTCTGGACCGAGAAGCCCTGACGACGCCGGACGAGGTCCTAGATACTTATTCCACCTACAAATCCTACCATGACCTCCAAGAGGGACTTTGGTATTTTCACGTTCGCTGCGTGGATCGCGCCGGCAACTGGGGTCCGGCCTCCCACTTCAGGATAGCCGTACGGTTCTTGCCTTCCGCGGACTTCGAGGCCGCGCCCAGAAACGGGTACGAGCCGCTCTCCGTCGCGTTCACCGACCTTTCGCTCTCCAGAACCGGGATCACCAACTGGTCATGGGACTTCGGCGACGGCTGCACCAGCCGGGAGAACAATCCCGTCCATCTCTACCTTCGCGAGGGCGTCTATTCGGTCTCGCTTGAGGTCTGGGAATCTGACGGGGACCACGACCGCATCTCGAAAACCGACTACATCCGCGTAGCCACCCCTGCGCCGGACGACTTTTTGGTCGCATCTGTCGCCAAAGACTGGGAGCCAATCATAGGGTCGAGCCTCTTCGGAGCTTTTGCCCTCGAGGACTCCTACGTATCCCCGGATCAGCCTGCAGTCAACCACGGGCACGAACCGCTGCTCTTGTGCGACTCCCAAGGCAGCTCCATATACCTGGCGATGGATCTGTCCGCAATCCCCACCGGTGCGACCATCCTCGACGCGGGGCTAAGCCTCTACTTCCAATCTGGCATCGGACTCGTGGACCCGCACGTTAGGGTTTCCTACATCGAGGACGACTCCTGGACGGAGGCGGAGATCTGCTGGGACAATGCACCCTTGCATCCTGACATGGATTGTGAGAGCAAGGAGTTCCTTGCCTTCCCGGGCATGTACGCGAGATTCAACGTATCCTGGGCTGTGAGGACCGCGCTGCCGAGACGACGGATCAGCCTGCGGATCTCCGTGTGTTCGGGAAATGGAACCCTGCTATTTGCGTCGGGGGAGTCGGACCAGATCGAAGCTCGTCCTCTGATCGTCGTTCGATACACGACGGGCGATCTTCACCGGGTCTCGTTTTCGTCGGTTGGCCCGGGAGGCGTGGTCCGCAACCTTGGCCGCGTCTCGATAGGCGGCATTATCTGCAGCCTCCCGTCGAACGCGTCCGTCATCGCAGGTTCCTATCCCCTGGCCTACCTCCCCGGATGGGATTTCGAGATGTGGCAGGCCGAGGGAGCACTGTCGGTCTCCAATCCATTTGCCAACGCCACCATCCTGACTGTCTGGGGGCCCGGCGTCGTCGTCGCCAAAGGGAACTCCACGAAGGCGACCTATGCTTATGACGACGGCACGTGCGAGTTTGCCCTCGGCGCGTCCCGAGGCCAGCTGCTTGCAGTGGAGTTTTCGCCACCCATCACGGGCCGGCTCGCCGGCATACGCCTGTTCTTCGAGGATATCTCGGATGCAGGGAACAACAACGCCCTCGTACGCATCCTGCGCCGGGACGGCAACGACCTAGTTCCCCCAATTCCGATCGACCCCAAGAACGAGGGCTGGCTGGTGATCGAGCTCGATGACCCCGTGGACCTTGCCGGGGACTTCCTCGTAGCCCTGCAACATATTGAGGATGGTTGGCCCAGGATAGGGGTGGATACAAGCAGTTCTGCAGCGAGCCTCCTTCGACAAGGGGCCGGGTGGCAGGACTATGATTCGAACCTGATGATCAGGTGCGAGTTGGACCACCTTCCCTCCCTCAAGCTGGCTGCGCGACTTTCTTTGGAGTTCGCTCCACCGACGCCGCGCGCAGGTGAAGTTGTCACCGTATCGGGCAGATTGGAACCGGAAACGCCGCAGGCATACGTTACCATCACCCTCGAGCCCCCGGGCCGCACCCGCATCAACCATACGATTCCCCTCACTAGCCTCGGCGAGTTTTCTTTCGACTACGTCCCGCCCTGGGCCGGGCTCTGGCACGTGCGTGCCTTTTGGGAGGGAGATTCGAACTCCTCCCCCGCAAACGAGACCATACAGATACCCGTCGAGAGGGGCTCCGTCCACATCACCTGCATCGTTGAGCCTGACCTTAGCAACTATGGCGAACCGATCAGAGTCAGTGGCGAAGTCGGCCCGGTCGCCGTTCCGTTCGCCGTTGAACAAAGAGTGTCGGGAGGCCCGTGGCTGTCTTTGGCACAACCTGACTGCCCATCCGAGCTGGCCTACGAGTTGTGGTTCGTCCCTCCCGAAGCCGGGAACTACGAGTTCCGAGCATCATGGCCGGGGAACGAGGACTTCCTGGGATTCGAAACGCCCCCGGCCCGGCTCCAGGTCCTGAAGGCGAACTCGTCGATCACGTGCATGTTGGACGCCACATCTACGGCCTACGGTTCGCAGGTACAGATCTTTGGAACCATTTCCCCGGGTTGTTCCGCGTCGGTGAAGATCAGATACATCCAGGGGGCGGAATGGCACGATATAGGCATAGCCGCGGCCGATCAAGACGGAAGTTTCCGCTACACATGGACCGTCGATGCAGTGGGGTCGTTGTTCGTTGCATCGCTTTGGGAAGGCGACCACAACCACAACGGTGCCATGAGCGAGTTGATCTACCTGTCGTCAAGCAGGGCCCGCGCCACCCTGTACTGTCTGGTCGAGCCTTCGGTTGTCGCAATCAATGAGTCGATCACGATCCAAGGAAAGATCCATCCACCGCATGAAACCGCTATTGAGATCGGCATCGAGTCGCCGAAAGGATCGATCGATCGAGCCCAGGCGTATCCTGGCCCGTCAGGTGAGTTCGCCGTGCGTTTCACGCCTCAGAAAGCGGGGGCGTGGAAGGTCATCGCCGAATCGCACGGCAGCCCTTGCTTTGAGCCTTCCAGATACACAGCCGAGTTCTCCGTCGAGAGGACGCGCGTGGACCTCGAATGCTGTGTTTCGCCTTCCGCACTGGCATTCGGTGACCGGGTCCAGATAGCGGGTTCCTGCTCAAGCGCCGGAGGTCAGATCCTTCTGCAGTATGCGTATGCCGGCGGCGATTGGACGGACCTGGACTGGGTCGACTGCTCCCCAGACCGCGGATACGAATGCTCGTGGCTGCCGCCGCACGCTGGACACTACCGGTTTAGAGCCGTCCGGATGGGCGACGAGCGGTTCCAGGGATCCGAATCGCAGACCGTCGAGGCGTACGTGTCCAAGGGAGCCTCCTCGATCTCTTTGACATTCGATGGGGCGCCAGTTGTCTACGGAAGCTGTGTGACGATCTCGGGCGAGATATGGCCTCCGCTTGCCACGCAGGTCGTCTTGGAGCGTTTCGACTCCGGTGGGTGGAACCAGGTCACGATCGTGCCATCCGCGCCGGATGGGCACTATGGCTATAGCATGCAAGTCGACTTCGTCGGAGAGGCAAGCATACGATCCAGTTGGCGGGGCAACGACGATTGGCTCGGAGCATCGAGCGAGGTCTTGACCATCAAGTCCGAACAAGCAGATATCTCACTTTCCTGCCATGCGCAGCCGCCCTACGTTGAGCCCGACCAACCTGTGGCAATCCACGGCGAGGTTCGACCGCCCATGTCGATTCCGATAGTCGTCGATGCAATCAGTTCCGAGGGGTCGGAGTTCAGGTACCACGTAATTTCAGATCCTGCGGGGCGCTACGCCATAAACGTGACCCTTTCCAAGGCCGGTGCTTGGCATGTGGTGGCGGCCTGTAATGGCACCGAGGTGTACCGAGGCTACGTTACCCCTGGGACATGGATTCTCGTTGTGGAAGATGTTGCCGAGGCTCTGCCTGCCTGCCTTCTCTTACTACTCGGGGCCTTTCTAGCGGTGAGGGCCTTCGGCATGTGCCCTTCACAGGTTCCTAGCCTTCGAATCCTCCTTTTCTCCCCAAATGCACACAGTTTGAGCGAACTATGAGTCCCACTTTCCCGCTCGCCGACCAGGTCCCACGCCTCCGCCAACCAACGTCTTGTGGCACCAAACGATGATGCTTGACCGCCGCCTCAGCATGAGATGGGTCCCAGATGCAGGCATGGGTCCCAGATGCAGGCCGGGGTGCCCAGCTCATTCCTGGGGGTTGACTATGACCTTGAGGGATTCACCGGCCGCAGCCACGAGCTCAAAACCCTTCTGGGTCTGTTCCAGCGGCAATCTGTGGGTAACCATTTCCCGCACGTTGACGCGCCGCTGCCTTATGAGCTCTATCGCCCTCGCTATGTCGCTCGGCGCGGCCGCGTACGATGTCTTCAACGAAATTTCGTCCCGCCAGAACTGGCTCATGGGAACCGCCACATCCGTTCCGGGCGGAGGGACGGCAAAGAACATGACGGTTCCCCCACGGTCGACCGACGACAATGCCTGCTGGATCGCGGCCGGTGCGCCGGTGCAGACTATGACCACGTCGGCAAGTCGACCATCGTTTGCGCGTCTCACCTCGTCCGGCACGTCCTTGGCAGCCTGAATCGAAACGTCGGCCCCGAATCTCTGAGCGGCGGTCAGCCGATACTCGCTAATGTCCGTTGCCATTATACGACCGGCGGAGAGGCCTCGCGCCAGCTGTATGTGCAGAATGCCCGCGACCCCGCTGCCCAGGACCAGGACGCTGCAGCCTGGCTCGATCCCGCAGATCCGCTGCCCGCGAAGCACGCAAGCCAGGGGCTCGATGAACACCGAATCCTCGTAGGTCAGTTCCTTTGGGAGTATGAAGGTTCCTCTGTCCACGTTTATGCTGGGCACTCTGACGTATTCCGCAAATCCCCCGGGCTCGAAGTTCGTCCTGTGCAGCGTCTCGCACGCCGTATGATGTCCGTTCACACAGTAGCGGCAGGTATTGCACGGCACATGGTGGGAGACGAAAACCCTATCCCCGACGTGGCAGCCCCGGACTCCCTCCCCGGCCTCCACGATCTCGGCGCCTATCTCGTGGCCCAGAACCCTCGGTGCCGTCTTGACCCTGTACCATTCCAGGACGTCGCTGCCGCAGATGCCGCAGGCATGCACCTTCAAGAGGATCTCGCCCGGCCCTATCCGAGGCTTCGGCATCTCCTCTAGCCGGACGTCGTTGTTTCGGTAGTACATCGCGACGCGCATGTGGCTCTATGCTTCCTTGCCTTCCTTTAGGGAGTTGAAGAGGTCGAAGGCCTCTTTGGGGGTTGCGTTCTCGTGCACCACGGCCCGGACCGCCCTGATCATCGCAACGGGGTAATCGGATTGCCAGATGTTCCGCCCCATGTCGACCCCAACCGCACCCTCCTGGACGGCCTTATACGACATCTCCAAGGCCTCGAACTCCCCGATCTTCTTGCCGCCCGCGATCACTATGGGGACGGGGCATCCCTCCACGACCTTCCTGAAGTCCTCGCAGTAGTAGGACTTCACGAAGTTTGCTCCGAGCTCGGCCGCTATCCTGCAGCATAGGCCGAGGTACCGCGCATCCCTGCCCATCTCCTTCCCAACCGCGGTGACGGCAAGAACCGGCATACCGTACTCCTGCGCAACGTCCACCACGTTGGCTAGGCTCATCAGCGTCTGCTTTTCATATTCGGCCCCCACGAATATGGACAGCGCGACGGCACAAGCGTTCAGCCGCACGGCTTCCTCCATCGAGGTCGTTATGCCCTCGTT
>Ga0209102_1000111_pt1 | contig 54659 bp, 39 predicted proteins | sample ConPoolayeHmetaG_FD_185483 | JGI IMG/M metagenome (GOLD analysis project Ga0209102, IMG submission 185483) | Hot spring microbial mat communities from California, USA to study Microbial Dark Matter (Phase II) - Cone Pool mat layer H metaG... ... | reverse complement strand
CGGAAGAGCCAGGCAGGTCTTGACAAGCCGAAAGAGGTTCTGATATAAGGTACTCTCTGAATTTATAATTTTTATATTTATAAGGTTAAGAAGGAGTTTTAATAATCAATTATCCGCAATTTTCTGGATTCCCTATAGAGTCGAGAGAAAAAATAGATTTTATAGGGATAAAAGAGTTTTCTCCTTTCTATCTCTCCATTTTATTTTTTTATTCTGCTTAACGGAGGCATAATCGTGGAAGTCGACCTTTCTTCCGCCCAAGCCATCGTCGACAAACATCACCAACAAAAAAAGGCGCTCATCCCTATCCTCCAGGAAATCCAGGAAGTTTATCATTATCTTCCTGAGCCAGTCCTTCGTCTGGTCTCCAAGAATTTAGGCTTACCCCTTATCGATGTCGTGGGAGTGGCCACTTTTTACCGAGCTTTTAGCTTAAAGCCGAGAGGTAACCATGTAGTAACGGTATGCATGGGAACGGCCTGTCATGTCCGCGGCGGGCCCAAGGTATTAGAAGAATTTGAGCGGCAGCTCCAGGTCAAACCTGGCGAGACAACGCCCGACAATCAGTTTACCTTAGAAACGGTTAATTGTTTAGGTTGCTGCGCCATTGGCCCGGTGGTCGTCGTGGACGGCAATTACCACGCCCAGACAACCATTCGTAAGGTGGGCCGAATCCTTAGGCCGCTTCGGAAGGAGAAGCCATGAGTCCCAGAAAGTCAACTCAAAAAATGCGTCGTCTTTCTGACCTGGAAAACATAATTGCGGCGGCCAAAGAAGGCCGGAAAAAGGAAACCAAGACTGTTATTGCTGTCTCCTCAGGAACCTGCGGACAAGCTCGGGGTTCAAGCCGCCTTATGGATGCTTTTAAAAAAGCCCTTAAGCAGGATGGCTTAAGAGACAGAGTCATTCTTAAGGCCACTGGCTGCCATGGATTCTGTGAAGCTGAGCCCAACATCATTATTTATCCTCAGGGCATCTTCTATCAAAAGCTCGAGTCCAAGGATGTTTCCATTATCTTAAACAAGACGATCCTAAATGGGGAGATTTGTGAAGATTTGCTCTACGTAGACCCAGTCACTGGAGAAAAACCAACCAGAGAAGAAGAAATTCCCTTTTATAAGAAACAGAAGCGTCTGGTCCTGGGTGACAACCCACGGCTCGACCCAACCAGTATTGACGATTATTTCTCCATAGGTGGTTATGGGTCGCTCCTCAAGGTCCTTTCTTCCTTGTCCCCCGAAGATGTCGTGAAAAGCATTACCCAATCAGGTTTAAGGGGAAGAGGAGGAGCAGGATTTCCTACGGGCAAGAAGTGGGCCTTTGCCCGAGCCCAGAAGGGGGATCTGAAATATATTATCTGTAATGCCGATGAAGGCGACCCAGGGGCTTACATGGACCGCAGCTTGCTCGAGGGAAATCCCCATCGGGTTATCGAGGGCATGATTATCGGCGCCTATGCTATCGGCGCTCGCGAAGGCTATGTCTACGTTCGGGATGAATACCCGCTGGCTGTGGCCAACGTTACCCTCGCTATTGAGCAGGCCAGGAAAAGGGGTCTTCTGGGCGAAAATATTCTCGGCACAGGATTTTGCTTTGACCTTCATATCGCCAAAGGTGCTGGCGCTTTCGTTTGCGGCGAGGAAACAGCCTTGATCGCTTCCATCGAAGGCCGGGTTGGCGAGCCCAGGCAAAGGCCGCCTTTTCCGGCAGTTAAAGGTCTCTGGGGCAAACCAACTGTCATCAACAATGTTGAAACCTGGGGCAATGTTCCCATTATCGTCGAAAAAGGGGCGGAGTGGTTTGCTTCCATTGGCACCAACGGCAGTAAGGGCACGAAAATCTTTAGTCTGGTAGGCAAAATAAATAATACCGGGCTGGTTGAAGTTCCCATGGGAATGACTCTGCGGGAAATTATTTTTGATATTGGTGGCGGAATTCCCGGTGGACGAAAATTCAAAGCGGTCCAGACAGGTGGCCCCTCAGGTGGCTGCTTGCCAGAAAAGCTCATTGATTTGCCGATAGATTATGAAAGCCTGACTCAAGCGGGCTCAATAATGGGTTCAGGCGGGATGATCGTTATGGATGATAGAACCTGCATGGTTGATGTGGCCCGCTATTTCCTTAATTTTCTCCGTGATGAATCCTGCGGCAAATGTATCTCCTGTCGGGAAGGAACTCAGCGCCTGTGGGAAATTGTCACTGATATTACCGAAGGCAAAGGAACAATGGAGCATCTGGCTCTTCTGGAAGAGCTGGCGCTGGCCGTTAAAGATGCTTCCCTTTGTGGCCTTGGGCAGACCGCGCCTAATCCCGTCCTTTCGACGCTTCGCTATTTCCGCGATGAATATGAAGCCCACATCAAATATAAACGATGCCCCGCCCTGGTATGTAAAGAAATTGTATCTTCTCCCTGCCATTATATTTGCCCTATTGACCAAGAGGCATCTGTTTATATCGGCCTCATTGCCCAGGGTCGTTTTGAGAAAGCTTATCAGGTTATTCTCAAAGATAATCCCTTGCCCTCGATATGCAGCCGTGTTTGCCATCATCCCTGTGAATCCGTTTGTCGTGCTGGTGAGGCCGGTGAACCAATTGCCATTAGGGCCCTCAAAAGATTTGTCATTGATTGGGCCAGAGCAAACAACATTGAACCTAAAATTGTTCGCGGCACCAGGAATCGAGAAAAGGTGGCTATCATTGGCGCCGGCCCCGCGGGCTTGACAGCAGGATATTATCTAAGCCTTAAGGGATTTCAGGTTACTATTTTTGATTCTCTTCCTGTACCGGGTGGTTGGCTGGTCAAAGGAATCCCTCATCATCGATTGCCCAAAGATATTTTACAAAAGGATATCGAGAATGTGCTGAAATCCGGCGTAGAGGTCAAAACTAAGGTCACTCTTGGTAAAGACTTTTCTCTTGATGAACTCTTTAAACAGGACTTTAAAGCAATTTTTTTGGCCACTGGCGCCCATAAATCAATCAAACTCGATATTCCCGGGGAAGAGGCAGAAGGTGTTATTCAAGCCACCAAGGTTCTTGAGAAAATCAATTTAGGCGAAAAGATTGAGTTAAGAGGAAGAGTGGCGATTATCGGCGGGGGGAATGCAGCTATTGATGCCGCTCGGGTGGCGGTTAGGGATAAAAATTGTCAGAAAGTCATAATTTTGTATCGTCGGACGATTAACGAAATGCCAGCTTTTAAAGAAGAGATTGAAGCGGCTTTAGAAGAAGGTGTCGAGATTCAGTTTTTAACTGCTCCCAAAAGGATCCTAACTAAGAATGGAAAGATAGCTGGGTTAGAGTGCCTGCGGATGAAACTTGGAGAACCTGACGCCAGCGGTCGAAGAAGACCTATTCCGCTGGAAGGCTCTGAGTTTATTATTGATGTTGATATGGTGATTCCAGCAATTGGCGAAAGACCGGATGTGGCCTATCTTCCAAATAACGAAATAATTCGAACCACGAAGGCCGAGACAATTATCGTCGACCAGGAGACTCTCATGACCAACCGGCCGGGCGTTTTTGCTGGAGGCGACGTTGTTACTGGTCCAGCGACAGTAGTTGAAGCCATGGCCTTCGGTAAAAGGGCAGCCCAATCAATAGCTGATTATCTCGAAGGCCGATTGGGCCAAATTGAATATAAATTAAAAAAACCGTCGGTTTGGGTTGAGCCCAGCAAATTATCCGAAGAAGAATTAGAAAAGGCTCGAAGGCCAAAAATGACCAAACTACCTTTAAATTTAAGAAAAACCAGCTTTAAGGAAGTCGAACTTGGTCTTACGGAAAAGCGGGCCATCCTCGAAGCTAAAAGATGTCTTCGCTGCGAATTGGAAACTGAGGAGGCCAAAAAAGCCTTAGGGAGGGGAAAATGATTCGCTTAATCCTGAATGGCTTGGAAGTTCAGGCAGAGGAGGGCTGGACCCTTCTCGATACTGCCCGATTTTATGGATTGGAAATTCCTACTCTCTGCTTTCATGACGGTCTGAGCATCTTTGGTGGTTGTCGTCTCTGTTTAGTCGAAATTGGAGAGGGACCAAAAGCCAAGTTGGTTACTTCCTGCACTTACCCCGCTGAAGAAGGGCTAATAGTTCATACTGACACCAAAAGAGTCATCGAGGCTCGCCGGATGATGATAGAGCTCATGCTTTCAGTCGCGCCTTATTCTAAGAAAATTCAGGATTTAGCCTCCAAGCTCGGCGTTACTCAGGTTCGTTTCAAGCTTAGAAATGAAGAATGCATTCTCTGCGGTCTTTGCGTCAGGATGTGTGCGGAACAAATGGACGGCCGAGCGATTGGCTTCCAGAACCGCGGTTATCGCCGCAAGATTTCGACACCCTTCGATATCCGCTCTGAAGAATGCCGACTCTGCGGTGGCTGTATTTACATCTGCCCCGCCTGCCAGCTCCGCTGCCAGGGTCCAGAAGCGGAAACCGCTGTCTGCAATGCCTGTCTGACCTTAGACCCAACCTGCTTGGATTATTACAATGAGCTGCAATGCTGGATGTATGATGCCGGCCGTTGCGGCACCTGTGTTCGGGAAGCACCGCCAAAGGAAAATCCCTTAGCTTCTTCTAAGCCATGAGCTTAAATCTATAAAAAAGAAAATGAGAAGGAGGTCATAATCATGTCATTGACTAAACTTAATCGAAGCGCCGCCACGTTGACTAAAAACAGGACAGAAGGTTCTATTTCTCCCTTTAGCGGCATGTGTGTTACCTGTGTCGATGGTTGCATCGGCATGTGCGAGATTGGCAAATCAGCTTACCGCGGGGCGGAGGTTCTCTATCCTCAGCCCTTCGGAATCATCACCGCCGCGGCCGAAAAAGATTACCCAGTTGACTTATCCCACTTCAGCATCATGGGTACAGCCGTGGGCGCTTACGGAGTCGAGGCTGATTCCGATAAAGCTACCTTTGAAAAGGTCAGCATCGAGACGAGAATCGGCCGGGACAAAGGAATTAGGCTCCGCGTTCCCTTCATTATTTCCGCTATGGGCTCCACCAACGTGGCGCGGCAGAATTGGAACGGACTGGCGATAGGCGCGGCTATTTGTGGCACTATCCTTACCATCGGCGAAAATGTATGCGGGATGGATGAAGAAGCCGAGATTAAGAATGGCCGAGTCGTTCACTCCCCCGACATGGAAACAAGAGTGCGCCTTTTCCAGAAGTGGCAAGAAGACGGTTATGGCGCTGTCGTCGTCCAGACTAATGTGGAAGATACCCGCCTCGCAGTTCACGAATATGCCATCGAAAAGCTGGGAGTAGAAGTGGCTGAGCTCAAGTGGGGGCAGGGGGCCAAAGACATCGGCGGCGAAGTGAAAATCAAGAGCTTAGAAAAGGCCCAGGAGCTAAAGCGGCGGGGGTACATTGTCCTTCCTGACCCTGAAGACCCTGGCGTTATCGAAGCCTTCAAAAAGGGCAGCTTCCGCGAGTTCGAGCGCCATTCTCGGTTAGGGATGGTGGAGGAAGAAAGCTTTCTGAAGAGGGTGGAGGAACTAAGGAAACTCGGCGCCAAATATGTCTTCTTGAAAACAGGTGCTTACCGCCCGGCCGACTTAGCTCGAGCCGTAAAATATGCCTCTAAAGCTAAAATTGACCTCCTGACCATAGATGGGGCAGGCGGGGGGACAGGTATGAGCCCCTGGCGCATGATGAATGAATGGGGTATCCCCGGGGTCGAAATCTGGTCCCTAGCTTATCAATTTGCCCACCGCTTGGCCAAAGAAGGCGAATATGTCCCGGATATCGCTTTTGGTGGTGGAATTACCTTTGAAGACCAGATTTTCAAGGTTCTGGCCTTAGGAGCTCCCTATGTAAAAGTGGTCGGTATGGCCCGTGGTCCCATGGCGGCGACGATGGTTGGAAAGACTATTGGCCGAAGGATTATTGAGGGCCAGATTCCCGTTTACGTCGAACGCTTTGGCTCCAGCGTGGAGGAAATTTTTGTTACGGCGCCTGAACTAAAACGCAAATACGGTGAGCGTTTCAACGAAATTCCGACTGGGGCCCTGGGACTTTATACCTATTTTAAGCGACTGAGCCAGGGTCTGCGCCAGCTCATGTCGGGAAACCGCAAGTTCGCCCTCGGCTACATTACTCGCGATGACATTGCGGCTTTGACTCGAGAAGCGGCCTCGATTTCGGGCATTCCCTATATCCTGGATGTCGACCGGGAGGAAGTGGAAAAAATCCTTTCGAGCTGAACCTCGACCCTTATTTAGTTCAGGTTAGGCTCAGGTACAATTAGTAGTCGAGAAAAACGGTGGAGAACCCTAATTCGTAGGATATCCAACCATACGGGCCAAACCTAAATCCTTTTTTAAAGGGAACTGCCTTAAAGGAGAAGCTCCAGCCATAGCTATTTTTAAAGAGAGGAGCAGTTTTAAGAGAGAAGAAGCGGGCAAATTTAAATTGCTGACCTGTTTAGTCCAAAAACGCACCTTTAGTTTATAATATAGAGAAAGAAGCCTTGGGAGAGCGATGAAATCCAGCTCATCGTTCATCCCCAAACCTCTTTGGTTGCCGTTGTCCCGCGTGCTCAGTCTTTAGGGCAAAAAAGCAACCGGGTCGACACGTTTTAAACCTCGGTCTGCTTTTATTTCGGCTAAGAATTCGCGAGCAGAAGAACCGTTCCTCCATTCAATAAGGGATTGACTGCTGGCTATCGCAAGGAGCCGCTTTACCCCTAAGCTCCGTTATGTTATAAATAACAAGAAATATGAATATCGTGTCCGTTGTTATTTGGCTTTTTGTTCTTCTTTTGGCCATTACCATTCATGAAGCTGCTCACGGCTGGGCGGCCATGAAACTTGGCGACCCGACTGCCTATAATTTGGGACGGGTTACCCTTAACCCGCTGGCCCATATTGACCCTGTTGGCACTGTTCTTATTCCCCTGGTCTTGGTTTTAGTTGGCGCTCCACCCTTTGGCTGGGCCAAACCAGTTCCTGTTAATCCTTATAATCTTCGCCGGCCGAGGCAAGATAATCTCTGGATTTCTGCGGCCGGTCCGCTGGCCAATTTAACCCTTGGCTCCCTCTCCCTGATGGCAATTGTTATTCTTAAGCTATTATCCCCTGGGATTAGCGGTTTTCTTCATGATTTTTTGGTCGGTGGTCACACTCTGCCCCGCGGCCTTTATCCGCTACGCGGCTTGGCGGTTATTCTTTTTTACCTTACGTTGACCAATGTTTATCTAGCTGTTTTCAACCTAATTCCTGTCCCCCCGCTTGATGGCAGTGGTATCCTGACGGGCCTACTCTCTTATGAGGCCGCGCTCCGCTACGAACGGCTGAGGCCTTTTGGCTTTTTTATCGTCCTCGGCTTAATTTACCTTGGCGTGCTCCAAGTGATAATCAGGCCCATTGAAATATTCATATATACCATTGTATTTCTATAAGCATGGCCAGTTTAAATAAAAAAATTGTTCTAAGCGGTATGAGACCAACTGGGCCTCTCCATCTTGGCAATTTAGCCGGTGCCTTGCGCAACTGGCTGAAGTTGCAAGACGACTATCAATGTTATTACACTATTGTCACCTGGCACGCCCTCAGCTCAGAATACCAGAATTCGCGCTCCATCAAAGAAAATACCTTCGAAGTAGCCGTTGATTGGTTAAGCATCGGTCTTGACCCAGAGCGGAGTGTTCTTTTTGTCCAGTCAGAAGTCAAGGAGCATGCGGAACTCCATCTCCTTCTCTCGATGATTACTCCCCTGCCCTGGTTAGAGAGAGTTCCGACTTTTAAGGAGATCCAACGGGAGCTGGAGGACCGAGACCTCAATACCTATGGCTTCTTGGGCTACCCTGTTTTGCAAACAGCGGATATTTTAATTTACAAGGCTGAAGTAGTGCCAGTAGGCGAAGACCAGGCGCCACATCTGGAACTGGCCAGGGAAATTTGCCGTCGCTTTAACCGTTTTTTTGGCGATGTCTTCCCCGAGCCCCAGATGCTACTCACTGAAACTCCTCGAATTGCTGGTACTGACGGCCGAAAAATGAGCAAGTCCTTTAATAACGCCATTTACCTCAAGGATTCACCCGCCGTTATTAAAGAAAAAATCTCCACCATGATGACTGACACCCGGAGGAAAAGAAGGAGTGACCCGGGCGTACCCGAGGATTGCCCAGTCTTTACGCTGCATCGGGCTTTTGTCAGCGAACCAAAAAGAGAGGAATTAGCCGCTCTCTGCCGTGTGGCCGGTATTGGCTGCCTTGAATGTAAGCAGGAGCTGATCAATAGTCTCATCGAGCTTCTGACTCCCTATTGGGAAAAAAGGCAATATTATGAAAGACATCCACAAGAGGTCTGGGCTATTTTCGCTCAAGGCAATGAACGAGCTCGACAAAAAGCCCGGCAAACTATTAATGAGGTAAGAGAGGCCATCGGGTTTTAGAGCTTCATGGAGTCAACAGAAATTCAAGAGAGCTATCAGGTTCGCCTCGAGGTTTTCGAGGGGCCCCTTGACCTTCTTCTTTTCCTGGTCAAGAAAAAAAAGATAAACATCCATGATATTCAGATTGCCGTCATCACCCGAGAATATCTTGATTATCTCCAAAAAAGGGAAAGAATTAACCTGGACCGAGAAGGTGAATTCTTGTTCATGGCGGCTTTCCTTATTTATCTTAAAAGCCAGATGCTTTTACCGCGAGAACAACCGGCGCTCGAGGCCGAAGCCGACCCGCGGCGGGCCCTTGTGGACCAGCTGATTGAATACCAAAAGATGAAAGCCACTTCTTCGCTTCTCCGCCAGAAAGAAGAGGAACAGCTGCGGCGCTGGCTAAGACCTTTTATCCCTCCGCCGTCAGCCTCCGAAGAAGAAATTCTCGAGGTCAGTTTATTTGAGCTGGCCGAATGTTTTTATTTTTTGATGAAGCAGAAGGAAAATGAAAACTTTAAGGTTTTAAAGGGCCGGGAGATATCACTGGAAAAAAAGATGCAAGAAATCATCTCCCTTTTGGAGACGCAGCGAGTTATCGATTTTCTCGACTACTTAAAACAACAAGAATCCTTGGAAGAAGCCTTGGTGGCCTTTTTTTGTTTATTGGAATTAGTCAAGGCGCGACTGGTTATCGCCTTGCAGGAAAGTCTTTTCCAGTCCATCAAAGTTTGGTTGCGCCACGACTTCCAAGCTGAGGAAAGTTCATGAATCAAAATCTCAAGGAGATCATCGAAGCTCTTATCTTTGTTTCTGCCGAGCCTTTGAGCCCGGAAAAAATAAAAGAAGTCTTGACTGATTTCCCAGCCGAGGAGGTGGAAAAGGCGTTGCAGGAACTGCTCCAGAGCTATCAAGCCGATAACCGGGGCCTCTGCCTAGTCCAAACAGCTGGCGGCTATCTCCTCGCCACTCGGCCTGAATTTGACCCCTGGGTACGTCGTTTGCTTCAGATAGAACGTAAAGGTCGTCTTTCTCAGGCTGCCTTAGAGACCCTATCCATCATTGCCTATCATCAACCAATAACTACCTCCGAGATTGCTGCCATAAGAGGAGTTGACTCCACCGGCACTCTCAAAACTCTTCTGGAAAAAAAGCTGGTTAAGATTGTCGGCCGAAGGGCCACCCCCGGAAGACCCCTCGTCTATCGAACCACTGACAAGTTTCTTCTCTACTTTGGGCTTAACAGTTTAGAAGATTTACCCTCAGAGGAAGAAATCGCTCGTTTGTTAGAGGAGAGGGATATTGAACAAAGCTAACCTGGGCATCTTTAATTTGGGGATAATCATTATCAGTAATCTTCTTTTGATGGCTTGCGCCGAGCGTCAGTCCCTAAGCGTGGCTACATCGCCTCCGGCGGACCGACATCAGCCCTATGAATACGTCGGTCAAAAGGCGATGGTAGTGGCGGCCCATCCTTTAGCCGTCGAAGCCGGGTTAAAAATCTTGAAGGCGGGGGGAAACGCCATCGATGCGGCGGTCGCCACTGCCGGCGCTCTCAATGCCGCTGAACCCTTTGCCTCCGGGATTGGCGGCGGCGGCTTTATGATCATTTATTTAGCTCAATCTCGCAAGGTCACAGTAATTAATTTCAGAGAAAAAGCACCTAATAAGGCCTATCCCAGCATGTTTACCGAAAAAGGCGAGGAAGCGCCGGCATGGAGAACAACTAAGGGGCTGGCTGTTGGCGTGCCGGGAGCTTTGGCTGGTTGGGACTTGGCTTTAAAGCGTTACGGCACGAAACCGCTGGCCGAAGTGTTGCGGCCGGCGATTGAAATTGCCGCTAATGGCTATCCGGTCAGTGAAACTTTTAGCAGCATAAATAAAGATGAATACGAAAAAATTCTGGCTAATGCCGGAGAAAATACAGTCTACCTTAATCATGGTCTGCCTTACGAACCAGGCGAGCTCTGGCGCAACCCAGAGCTGGCCCAAACGCTGAGTCTAATTGCCCAGAAGGGAATCGAAGTTTTTTATCGAGGTGAGGTCGCCAAGAAAATTATCCAAGCGGTCCAGGAAAAGGGTGGACTAATGACCCTTGATGATTTGGCCAATTATGAAGCGGTGGAAGTGGAGCCACTTCACGGCCCATATCGGGGAGCGGAAGTTTTTACGATTCCGCCCCCTGGCTCGGGCCTCCACCTGCTTCAGCTACTCAACATAGCCACTCACTGGCCTTTAGCGCAGTGGGGCCGAACTTCGGCTCTTTACCTCCATCATCTGACAGAAGCCATGCGTCTGGTTTTTGCTGACCGCGAGGCTTATTTGGGCGACCCTGATTTTGTCCAGATACCTGTAGCCAAGCTCCTTTCGGCCGCCAGGGCGCGGTATAAAGCAGCCATGATTAAGCCTGACCAGCTTTTATCAGCCTATTGGCCGGAAAATTCTGAATCAGAGACGGATGTTGGCAACACCACGCATCTTTGTGTCGTGGATGAACAGGGTAACGCCGTCGCCCTGACTCAATCGATTAATCACTTTTTTGGCTCGGGTATCATTCCCGAGGGAACCGGCTTTATCCTGAATAACCATATGGATGATTTTGCCCCTAATGACTCTGGACCTAATTGTCCAGGACCCGGCCATCGTCCGGCCAGTTCCATGGCCCCTCTTCTGATGTTTCGGGAGGGAAAACTTAGCCTCGTTCTCGGCTCACCGGGTGGAACCAGAATTTTTCCCAGCTTGGCAGAAATAATAATAAATATCGTTGATTTTGGCCTTTCTCTCGATGAAGCCATCGAAGCCCCTCGATTTTTCAGCTATTCCCAGGCTGGCAAAGGTCGACCTCTTAACCTTGAGCCTCGGTTTCCGGCCGAAATTATTAAAGAGCTGGAAAGCCGCGGTCACAAGATTACTTTGCGGGAGGCTTATGATAAATATTTCGGCGGCGCCCAGGGAATAATAATCGACAACAAGAAAAAACTGCTTCTCGGCGGCGCGGATTCCCGCCGCGATGGTTTCGGCCAAGGCTATTAATAAGAAGCAGCCAAGGAGGACTCATGAAGCGAACAAAGGTTATGATAGAAAGCTTAGCCACAATTCTCGTGATTCTTGGTGCCTCAGCTCAACCCGAGTTACCACAATTTTCTCCGCCCGCTTTGATTACTTCTGCCGGACAAAACGCGGAAGTGCAAATGGTCGCGGTCCTGGCCAAAAGGGCTGGCCTCGACCATAATCTAAATAAACTGGCTACCGCTGAAGACCTGTCTGGCCAGAGAACTCTTATCCTGGTCCTTGGGGCTAGTTTAAAAGGTTTAGGAGCCGCTGGTCTGGACATAAGCAAAGAGATGGACCGGGTCAAAGGTCTTGTGGAGGCCGCTCGACAAAAAAATATTCCTATTCTCTGCCTGCACTTAGGCGGCGAAGAAAGAAGGGGCGCGCAGAGTGATGAGTTTATTAAGGCCTTCTTGCCCGCCGCCCGGATGGCCATTGTGGTGAAATCAGGGAACAAGGATGGCCTCTTCTCCCGAATTTGTCAGGAGCATTCGATTGTCCTGGTGGAAGTAGAAAAAACGGTCGAGGCCTTAGAGCCATTAAAAAAGGCTTTTGCTACCTCCTAAAATAAAGCGAAAATGCCATCTTAATGAATACTCGGGAAATTTGAAGATATTTTTTGATGTGTGAACCCCTTGTTTTCCTTCTCATGCTGCTTATATTTATTATTTTCACCTTAGCTCTTAAATTCCCCGTCGGGCTGAGCTTGGTGGCCGCGGCCGTTGGCGGCGCCTTAGTCGCCGGGTTTGGCCTACCTTGGCGCCACTTCATCGAAGGAAGTTTTGGCTATTTTGACACGATTCTCATTATCTTGACCGCCACTATTTTTATGAAGAGCCTCGAAGGCTCAGGAGCTTTAGATACGGGCGTGAATTGGTTGCTACGAAGCTTTTACCGCTGGAAGGTTCCCTTTCTCATTGTCTTAATGATTATTGTCATGTTTCCCGGTATGATTACCGGTTCTTCGGTCACTTCTATTCTCAGCGCTGGCCCTCTGGTGGCCCCAGTTTTAATTAATTTAGGATTAAGTCGGCCCAAGGCAGCTGCTTTTCTCGCCCTCGGCGGTATCTTAGGAATGATCGCTCCTCCGGTTAATATTTTGGTCATGATAATGGGAGCAGGAGTGGACATGCCTTATGTCGGGGTAACGCTTCCTCTTCTCCTCATTGTTATTCCTTTGACAATTTTTATTCCTCTCTGGGTCGGTCTTCCTGGTACGAGAAAAGGAAGTAAAGAAGCTATTTTAGCCGCCCTTCCGCCTAATTATTGGCCAGAGTATCGATGGCGTCTGCTGGCGCCTCTTTTCTGCTTACTTTTTCTCTTCATCGCTCCCTCTCTGTGGCCGAAAGTTATTCCTGACATTGGTCTACCCGCCTCTTTCTTTGTTGCCAGTCTTTTTGGTTGGGTAGCAGGCAAACCTTTTTCTTTTCTTCATGCCACCCAAAAAGCCTTAAAAGAATCACTGCCCGTTTTGAGCATATTAGCTGGCGTGGGCATGTTTACTCAAATCATGACCCTCAGTGGGAGCCGGGGCTGGCTTGTCGTCTCCATCCTTTCCTTACCCGCAGCTTGGCTTATTCTGGGCATGATGCTAAGTCTTCCGCTTTTCGGAGGAGTTTCCACTTTCGGCTCGGCCTCTATTTTAGGAGTTCCCTTTATTTTAGCCTTAATCAATCTCAATGCTCTTTTGACCTCAGCCGCCCTGTCCTCCTTTGCCGCTGTCGGCGAACTCGTTCCTCCAGCAGCTTTCTCCGCCCGGTTCGCGGCCCAAGTCATGGCCGAATCATCTCTTCTTCAGGTCCAACGTCGCGCTTTGATTCCAGCCTTAGCCATTTGGCTTATGGGGTTAGCCGTGCTCCTGTTGACACCATTTTTAGACCGATGGATTTAGGATGAGAATTTTTTATTGGGCTCTGGTTCTTTATTTAACTCTTAATCTGGTCTTACTTCTCTTTCGAGATAAGAAATTCTGGAATCAGGCTGCCGCGGCTCTTGTCCTGATACTTTTCTTACTTCGATTATTCCTCATTCAATGAAACTTTGAATAATGAAAAAAAAGATGGGCAATCAGCGATTTTTTAGGCCCCTCAATTTTTTATTCTTAGCCCTAATAATAAGCTTTCTTTCTGGCAAGCAATTCCGTCTTCAACATCAACCCGAGCCTATTTTTCCCAGCGCGGGGTTGACGGCTCAAAAAAAGCTGAGCGATTATTTTCCGGCTCTTTTCGGCACTGCTGGCGATACCGAAGTTTACATTTTTGACGGCCAAGAAACTGGAGGCCATGTCCTTATTGTTGGCGGCACCCATCCCAATGAACCCGCTGGTTTCATAACGGCAGTGCTGCTGATTGAAAATATAAACCTCAAGCGAGGCAAAGTAGTCATCATCCCCAGAGCTAACGCCAGTGCTTTTACCCATAGCGACCCGCAGGAAGGTAGCCCCCAGCGTTTCCTCCTGCCCACTGTTTCCGGTCCACGCTTTTTCCGGCTTGGCTCGCGGCTGACAAACCCAGTCGACCAATGGCCTGACCCCGCAATCTATATCAACCCCAGCGGTCAAAGACTTTCTGGCTCTGAAGTCCGCAACTTAAATCGCTGTTACCCGGGCCGGCCCAAGGGTTTACTGACGGAACGGGTCGCTTACGGGATTATGGAGGTAGTTCGCCAAGAAAAGATTGACTTAGGGATTGATGTTCACGAGTCAGCTCCAGAATATCCGGTCATTAACGCTATCGTTTTTCATGAAAACAGCTCGGAGTTGGCGGCCTTAGTTTCGATGGCGATGGAAGCATACGGATTCAACCTGCGCTTAGAGGCCTCTCCGCCTCAATTGCGGGGCCTCAGCCACCGTGAATGGGGGGATGCGGCTGCTATTATGGCTGTTCTTCTGGAAACACCCAATGCCTCTCATGGCCGGCTCAAAGGTAGACCATCGCCGGAATTAATAGTCGAGGGCAAAGACAAATTTTATACCAAAGCCGCTAGTCTCGGTCGACTTTTTGTTGCCTATCCAGAAAGCGGCATTCCCCTGAAAGAAAGAGTAGCCAGACACTTGGCGGCCATCAGGAGTCTCTTCCAGAGCCTGGAAGAGATTTATCCCGAAAAAGGTTTAAGGGTGCAGGGAATTCCCGAGGCCAGAGATGTTTTAGAAAAGGGCTTGGGCGCCTTCCTCCATCCTCCCGAAACGAATTTGACAAATTCTATTTTCTAAGATAGTATATGCCATCTCTTTTCGATTCCCATGGAGATTGTTATTGCCCGAGAGAGCGGGTTTTGTTATGGCGTAAAAAGAGCTCTTCGTTTAGCCCGCGAAACAAGAAGCAAGGCTAAAACCCCCGTCTTTTCGTGGGGCGAGCTAATTCATAATCCTGATGTTATTCAGGAATTGGAAAAAGAAGGTATTATTCCGACAGAAAAAATTGAAAACTTAAAGGGAGCAACGGTCATTATTCGCAGCCACGGTGTTTCTCCTGATATCCATCATCAGCTTAAAAAAGAGGCTAAAATAGTCATCGATGCTACCTGCCCGATTGTGAAGAGGATTCAGAAGCTCACCGCCAGATTAGCTCGTCAGAAACAGGAAATAATTATTGTCGGTAACCCCAACCACCCAGAAATAAAGGGCTTATTCGGGACAAGCGGCGGTCGAGCCTTGATTATTGAGAACGAAGCTCAGGTTATGAGCCTGCCTTTTGCCCGGCGGCGAGCTATTCTGGCTCAATCTACCCAGGATATGGAGCTTTTTGCCCGCGTTGTAGCCGCTCTAGTGGGCAAAACAGGAGAACTGAGAGCTTACAACACTATTTGTTATTCAACCCAGGTTCGTCAGCGCAGCACCTCGGAGCTGGCTTCTCAGGTTGATGTCTTGTTTATCATTGGTGGCGCTTCCAGTTCTAATACAAACAAGCTTTATGAAATATCTAAACGCATTCAACCTAAAACTTATTTTATTGAAAAGGCCGCCCAGATTACTCCAGAAATGCTGAGCGGGGCGAAAAAGGTCGGTATCTCGGGAGGAGCTTCCACTCCACCTGAAGCCATCCGCGAAGCGGTGCTTAAAATCAAAGAAAGCTTCCGAAAGTTTGGTGGCGAGGAGAAAGTAGTCCCATGTCAGAGGTAAAAAAAGCGAGCGACAAAAACGACCCTATGTCTCCAGAAGTCTACGAGCATCTGCTCGACCGTTATCAGTTTACGGCCAAAGAATTGTCCCCGGGAAAATTAGTCAGGGGAAAAATTGTTAAAGTTACTTCTTCTCATGTTCTGGTAGATATCGGGTTCAAATCAGAGGGGATGATTCCCGTAGAGGATTTCGAGGGAGACAGCGCCCAAACTCTGCGCTTGGGCGCAGAAATTGAAGCCATCTTAGAACGGGTCGACCCACGCGACGGTTCTTTGATTCTTTCCAAGAAGCGAGCCGACGCCCTCCGCGCTTTGGAGCATCTGGAACGAGCCTACTTAGGTCAGGGTTGGGTGCAGGGAAAAGTTATCGAAAGAGTCAAAAACGGGTTCATTGTCCACGTTGGCATAAAAACCTTTCTTCCTGACTCCCATGCCGACGTTAAAGCGGTCAAAGAACCTGAGAAATTGGTTGGCAATTCTTTTAAATTTAAGGTACTCCGTTTTGACCGCAAAGCTGAAAGCGCCGTTCTTTCCCGTAAGTTATTTCTTCAAGATGAGAGAGAAAAGCGCAAGCGCCGGGTTTTCAGCAAATTAGTCAAGGGCGAAAAAATAAAAGGGCAAGTCAAATCAATCACCAATTTTGGAGCTTTTATCGACTTAGGGGGAGTCGAGGGATTGCTGCATATTTCAGACATGTCTTGGGGAAAAATCAGCCATCCCTCCGAGCTTTTAACCCTGGGCCAGGAAGTAGAAGTAGTCGTTCTTGATTTTGATGAAAAAGAAGAAAGGATCTCTTTGGGCTATAAACAGCTTACTGAAGACCCCTGGCTTAAGGTGGCGGAAAAATATCCCGTTGGTAGCCTGGTTCAAGGTAAGGTGGTAAGTCTAACTGATTTCGGCGCTTTCGTTGAGCTCGAAAATGGAGTGGAAGGTCTTATCCATGTTTCCGACCTTTCCTGGTCTCGAAAACCAGTCCACCCCAAAAAAATCCTTAGCCTTGGGCAAGAAGTCACGGTGAGGGTTCTTGATTCTAACCCCGAAACAAGGCGCATTTCTTTGGGTTTAAAACAAGCCAGTCCCCATCCCTTGGATTTACTTAAGCAGCGCTTGGGCCCTGGTAGCCGGGTTAAAGGTAAAATCACTAGCTTGACTGATTTTGGCGCCTTTATGCAGATAGAAAAGGATATCGAAGGCCTGATCCATATCTCCGACATCAGTTGGGAAAAAATAAGACATCCCTCGGAAAAACTAAGGGTCGGCCAGGAACTGGAGGCAGTTATTCTGAATATTGATGTCGAGAAACAAAAAATTTCTCTCGGGCTTAAACAGCTGGAGGGCGATATTTGGGAAGACTTTTTTGCTCGCCATAAAGTAGGAGACATCGTCCGGGTCAAGGTCGTCCGCTTGACCGATTTTGGCGCTTTTGTCGAAATAACTCCCGGCATTGAGGGAGTTGTCTTCCTTTCCGAATTGGACGAGAAACGAGTCGAGCATCCTTCTGAAGTTTTAGCCATTGGCGAGGAGCGAGCAGCTAAAATAATTAAGCTCAACCCAAAAGAAAAGAAGATTTCTCTCAGTTTTCGTCAGGCTCAAGTGGAATTACAAAAAATAGAGTACCAGAAATACCTTCGTTCCCATGATGACCGGATGACCCTTGGCGACATTATGAAAGGCCAACTCCGACATTTGCCGCTGGCAAAAGAAAAGGGTCAGAAAAAGGAGGAAACATGATCAAAGCTGATTTAGTGGAAAAAGTGGCCCGCGAACTTAACCTCCCCAAACAAACGGCCGAGGAGGGAGTTAATATTTTCTTCCAAACAATTAAAAAAGCGCTGTTAAACGGAGAAAAGGTGGAGGTCCGCGGTTTTGGCAGTTTCCATTGGCGTCAGAGAAGAAGCCGCTTGGGCCGCAACCCACGCACAGGAAGCCCGGTCAAAGTTCCCGCTAAAAAAGTTCTCCACTTTAAGCCGAGTCGACTTCTTAAAGAGATAATAAATAAAAAATGACGGCTTATCTCACCGCACCGTGGAGAGAGGCCTATGTCCGGAATGTTTTCAAGATGAAAGGCTGCATTTTTTGCCAAGCCTTAAAGAGCCAAGAAGACCCCAAGGCCTTAATCCTATATCGGGGTCAATATAATTTTATCATTCTTAATAAATATCCCTATACACCCGGCCACTTAATGATTGCTCCTTATCGTCACTTAGCCCGAATCGAGGCGGCTTCAAAGGAAGCCACGGAAGAGATGATGGAGCTGCTTAAAATGAGCCTCAAGTTGCTCCGGCGTCGATACCGACCCCACGGCTTTAACCTGGGTATGAATCTCGGCCAGTGTGCTGGAGCCGGCGTGGTTGGACATTACCATCTTCATCTTATTCCACGCTGGTCGGGTGATGCCAATTTTATGCCGCTCGTGGCCCAAACTAAGGTGGTTATCGAAGACCTCGAGACTACCTTTAACCGACTCTATCCCCTTTTCCAAAGAGACGCGAGTCGCCGAAAGCAGCCGGCTAAAGCCAGGTGATGGGAACTTAAGGTGAGCAGATGAATTTCGAACTCAGCGAAGAACAAAAGCTCTTGCAGGAGATGATTCGCGAATTCTCGACCAAAGAAATTGCGCCTTACGTTGAGGAGTGGGAAAGAAAGCACGTTTTTCCGCGGGAAACAATCAATAAACTGGCTGAACTGGGTATTCTCGGAATGACCACCCCGCTGGAATATGGGGGAACAAAAACTGATTTTCTCTCCTTCATTCTCGTTTTGGAGGAATTAAGCCGCTTCTCGCCCTCCATCTGCCTTACAGTGAGCGTCCACAATTCTCTTTTTGTTAAGGCTATCCTGGAATACGGGAGCGAGGAACAAAAACGTCGCTATCTCCCGGCCGCAGCTAAAGGAAAAATCATTGGCGCCTTCAGCCTTTCTGAGCCCGGCGCGGGCTCGGATGCCACAAACCTTCAGACGCGAGCCCAGAAGCAGGGAGATTTCTATCTGATCAATGGTGTCAAATCCTGGGTGTCAACGGGCAGTGAAGCCGAGGCGCTTATCCTTTTCGCCGTAACCTCCGTTGAAAAGGAAAGGAAGCGCCTCAGTGCTTTTATCATTGACAGAGATTTTTCAGATTATCAAGTGATTAAGCTTGAGTCGAAGATGGCCCTCAATGCCTCACCGACCGCCCAGCTCGCTTTTGAAGATTGTCGAGTGCCAGCGGCTAACCTCTTAGGCGAGGAAGGAAAGGGAGCGGCCATGGCCCTCCGGCTTTTGGATGGTTCGCGCATTGGGATTGCCGCCCAGGCTGTGGGATTAGCTCAATCAGCTCTGGAGCTCGGCGTCCGCTACGCCAAGGAAAGGGAAGCATTCGGTCAAAAAATTGCTAATTTTGAGGCTATCCAATTCATGTTGGCTGACGCCGCCACTCTGACTGAAGCCTCGAGACTTCTGACCTATCAAGCCGCTCTGCTTCTTGACCAGAACCTTCCCTACGCTAAGGAAGCTGCTATGGCTAAGTTGATGGCCACCGAAACCGCCAACAAAGTTGCCTATATCGCCCTCCAAATCCACGGGGGTTATGGCTATTCCCAAGAATACCCGATAGAAAGAATCTACCGGGAAGCCCGAGTAATGACCATTTATGAAGGAACCTCAGAAATCCAGAGGCTAATAATCGCCCGCAACCTGACCCGTGAAGCCGAAGGTCTTACCGGTTCTCCCTAAGAGAAAAAAGGAGCCACCCTATGCTTAAAGCCATGAGAAAGAATGTAAAAAAGTTAACGCCGACTTTATGGATAGTAATAGCGGCCTTTATCATCGCTATTTTTGCTGTCTGGGGCGGGGGAGGCCGGATTGGCGAGACGAGCGGAGAAAAACCGCTGGTGGTCGTTGGTCAAAAAAAAATTTACTCAGAAGAATATCTCTTAGCTCTGCGCCGTCAGCTGGAAGCCATGCAGTCGGAATTTAAAGGCCTAAACCGAGAACTGATTGAACAATTAGGAATTCCCCAGAGAGTCCTTCAGGAATTAATCCAGCAAGCTCTCCTCGCCGAAGTTGCTAAGGAGCTGGGTCTTGCGGTCTCCGAGGAAGAGGTGAGAAACAGGATCATGAGCTTACCGGTTTTCCAACGGGAAGGCAAATTTATCGGGTTTGAAGAATATCGACGCCTCCTCGAATGGAATCGGCTCTCGTTAAGCGAATTCGAGGCTAACCTGAAAAAAGACCTCCTCTTAAATAAAGTTATCCAGCTTCTCACCGCTAATATCGTGGTCCGAGAGGAAGAAGTCTGGGAAAATTATAAAAAGAATAACGAAACCGCTCGGCTTGAATATCTCGTCCTGGATAAAAATGAGGTTGAATTTCAGGCCACGCCTACGGCCCAAGACTTGCAAGATTATTTTTCTAAGAACCAGGCTCGCTACACCATACCTGAACGCCGCCGCGGGGTTATGGTGTTCCTACCTCTCGCTGAGCTGAAGAAGGAAACTAAAATAACCGACGCGGATATAGAAAAATATTACCAGCAAAACCAGGAACAATTTAAGGAACCTGAAAGGATTAAAGTGAGCAGAATCTTTCTTCCCTTTTCCGTGGAAACAAAAGATGCGGTCTTGAGCCAGGCCAAAAGTTTATTGAGCCGGCTAAAAGCGGGGGAAGATTTTGCCGCCTTAGCCAAACAGTTCTCAAAGGATGACAAGGCTTCTCAGGGGGGCGACTGGGGGGAGTGGGAATGGAGACAACTTACCCCAAAGGAACAGGAAGAAATTCAGAAGCTGGAGAAAGGCCAGGACTCTTTAGTCGAGATTGAAGGAGGAGCCTCTGTCCTGCGGGTAACTGAGAAACAGCCAGCTAGAACAAGGCCTTTGACGGAAGTGAGAACGCAAATTAAAACCAGCTTGGAAGACCAAAAGGCCAGGGAACTTGGCACTACCAAGCTCAACCAACTAGCAAAGAGAGCCAAAAAAGAGAAAAATCTGGAAGTGGCGGCTCAAAAATTGGGTTATAAGAGCGAAGCCTTTGGCCCGGTTAAAAAAGGGGAAGGAATCCCTGACAAAGACCCTTCTGGTTTTATCAGTCAAACTCTTTTTAACCTGAAAGAAAAGGAAATATCCGGCACCATTCCCACTTATGACGGCATCGCCCTTTGTCAGCTCCAAGCCATTGAAGCCAGCCATCCCGCTTCCTTCGAAGAGGTCAAAAGTGAAGTGGAAAAAGATTGGTTGGAAACTCAAAAAAAAGAAATCGCCAAAGAAAAGTTGCTAACTCTGAAACCTAAGCTTATGGCCAGTCAGAACTGGGAGGAGATAGCTCGGCAAAATAATGCTGAGTATAAGACGGTTAACGAACATAAAAGAGAGCAATATCTTGGTGTAATCGGCGATAGCCACTCCATTGACCAGCTCCTTTTCTCTCTTCCTCTGTCGGCGGTGAGCGAGCCAGTTGAATATGAGGCGGGCTACGCTCTTTTTCGCGTTCTGGAAAGAAAGGAAGTAAACCGGGAGGAATTCCTGAAAAATCGCGCTTCTGAGATGGATAATCTCATTACCGAAAGACGCAATACGCTTCTCACTGGCTATCTCGCCCGGCTGCAGGAGGAGAAAAAAGTCCGCTTTAACAACCAGGCTTTTCAAAAAATAACCAGCGACATCCTGGCCAGGTTCGAACGTTAGTCCTTTCTCAGAGAACCAAATCGTAGAGAAGGGTCTTAACCCGATTCTCTAAAGCCTGACGGAAAAATTCGATGGTTTCCCCAGCGTCTTTTTTAAAATAATCAATCACTGTCATCGGCTCCCCCACTTTGACCTTGACTGTAGCTGGGACAAGAAAAGGACGTTGGGTACCAAAGATGGCCACAGGCGTTATGGGCACTATCAACCCGTCCTGGGCATAAAGGCTATAGGCAATCGAAGAGGCTCCAGGCCGAAATGGCGGGACATAGGGGTTAGGGTCCTTAGGCTTAATCCTCCCTCTTCCCTGCAAGGCAATCACGGCTCGTCCCTGCCGCAGATAGGCCTCGATCAATCGCCTGGTTTCGCGACGGCTATTAGCCAGGTCAACGGGAATAGTACCAATGCGAGCTATATTGGAAGAAACATATTGGACAAAAAGGGCCTTGAGGGGGTTAAGAAGCAGGTTCAGGAAAAGACCGATGTTTTTTAAGTGGCGATGGAGGTGCTTGCGGATAAGCTGATTAAACTCCTCCTTAGAAAAAATTTGACGGTTAGCGGTGAAAAAGATAGGCCGGGGCACAATCCGGAAAAGCAAGGCCACATCTTTATAAGCTCCCACATGATTGCCAACGATAATGTTTGGGCCGGAGCGAACGAAATTTTCTTTACCCCAGACTTCAACCTTCTTCCCCAGAAGAGCGAGATTACTCAAGCGTCGGATGACGGGCTCGAATCTCTTTAATTCCTCTTCCAGAAGGCTCATCTTCCTCTTCCCTTGTTCCACTTAATTTTAAACTAAAGGAATTTTTCGTCAACCACCAAATTTGGTATCACCTTACATATTTACCTAATTTCCCAGTGGCACTGCCTCACCTAACTACCAACTTTTTTATCTCTGACGCCGCCCATTTTGTAAGGTTACGCGGCCAAAAAGGAAAAGCAAGCGGATGGAGCAGAATTAGATTACAAAACTTAAAGAAAATAATTGCAACAAAACTTCGGCTGAGCTGAGCCAGGACGTCTTCGCTTGTTTTTTCTTTTTTCCCATGATAATTTAGCAGCCTTATTGAGGAGGAATAAAATGGTCTCACTAATTACCAGGGGGCACGTTTATGCTCCGGAGCCCTTAGGGATAAAAGATATATTAATCGCCGGTCACAAGATTATCGCTTTTGGACAGCCGGGTTCAATCCGGGTTGATGGCTTTCCCCTTCAAATCATCGAAGCGGCCGAGAAAATAGTCCTTCCCGGTTTTATCGACTCTCACGTCCATATCCTCGGAGGCGGCGGTGAGGGCGGACCAACAACCAGAGCCCCAGAAATTCATCTGGAGGACATAATCTCGGCCGGCGTGACCACAGTTATCGGCTGTTTGGGGACTGATAGCATTACTCGGCACATGACTTCACTTTTGGCTAAAGCCAGGGCCCTGGAACAAGAAGGGATAAGCACCTATATTTTTAGCGGCGCCTATGATATTCCCGTCGTCACTCTTACGGGGTCGGTTCGGTCCGATTTGGTGCTGATAGATAAAGTCATCGGTGCGGGCGAAGTGGCTCTTTCCGACCATCGCTCCTCCCAGCCAACTTTTGAAGAACTGGCTCACTTGGCGGCTGAATGTCGAGTCGGCGGACTGCTCGGCGACAAGGCGGGCATCCTCCATGTCCACCTGGGTGACGGTCCCCGGCGCTTAGAATTGGTTTGGCGCTTGGTCCGAGAAACAGAGATCCCGATTTCCCAGGTTATCCCAACCCATGTCAATCGCCATCGCGACCTTTTAGAAGATGCCTTGGCTTTCGCGGCTCAAGGTGGGACTATCGACTTGACCGCCCTGCCCAAGGACCAAAACGACCCAAAGGATGTTCCAATCGAAACCGCCATCGTCTTAGCCCGCGAGAAGAAGGTTCCTTTGAGCCGATTAACGATTAGTTCTGATGCTAACGGCAGTTTACCCGTTTTTGATGCCGCGGGAAAACTAATTGGTTTAACCATCGCCTCACCGCAGACTCTTTGGCAGACTTTCCAGGCCCTTTTAAAGCAAAAGATAATCTCGCTCGAAGAAGCGGCTTATCTCTTCGCGGCAAATGCTGCCAACGCCTACAAGCTGGCGGGAAAAGGTAGGCTCAACCCGGGCTCTGACGCTGACCTGATTATTATCGACGCTGGTTTCCACCTGGAAAGCGTAATGGCTCGAGGCAAGCTACTACTCCACCAAGGAAAATTACTGGCCAGAAGCACGTTTATCCAGAGATAGCTTATTAATTTTAAAAATAAGCTGGGGTAAGAAAAATGAACAAGAAAAATCAAAGGCTCTCTTCGGAGAAAAAAGAGCCGCGGCAACCCCGTTTTGGCTTAGCCCTTTTGCCTATAATCGCTATGGCTCTTTTATTAGGCGTCGGCTATGGAGTTTACAAGATAAGGCCCCAGGTGCTTCTCGTGGCCGCGGCTTTCATCACTGGCTGCTTAGGCCTGGCCCTTCGCTTCTCCTGGCGGGAGATGGAAAAGGGAATTGTCGAAAGTATCAGTAAAGCCATGCCGGCCATTTTGATTATGCTCAGCGTGGGTATTCTCATCGGCAGCTGGATTGCCTCGGGCACCATTCCGATGATCATCTATTACGGCTTGAAGCTCATTTCGCCTCAATTTTTCCTGTTCACGGCCTGCCTCGTTTGCACTATCACCTCCATGGCCACAGGAACTTCTTGGGGAACCATTGGGACGGTCGGCGTTGCTTTCATCGGGATTGCCATGGGTCTTGGCATTCCCTTAGGTCCAGCCGCGGGTGCTATTGTGGCCGGCGCCTATTTTGGCGACAAAATGTCGCCTCTCTCTGATATTCCCAACTTAGCCGTGGTTGTCGCTGGCTCTAACCTTTTCGACCACATCAAACATATGGTTTGGTCAGGTGGTCCAGCCTGGTTAATTGGCCTGGCTCTTTATTTTTTCATAGGATTTCAGTACCGAGCCGAAGAAGTAAGTTCGGGGGCAATGGAGTTAATTCTTTCAACTTTAAAACAAAGTTTTAATTTCAATCTCCTGCTACTTTTGCCTCTAGTCATTGTTTTCTATTTCGCTGTCAGAAAAAAGCCGACTATACCAGGGATGCTTCTGTCCTCCTTGGTCGCCGCTATCTTGGCCGCCATTTTTCAGAAGGCCTCGATAACCACTATTGCTACCGCCATTAACAGCGGATATCAGCCTCACACCGGGGTGGAGGCTGTCGACCGCTTGCTAGCTCGCGGGGGGATGATGAGTATGATGGAGACCCAGCTCGTGGCCTTTACGGCCTTTAGTTTCGGCGGCATCATGCAGCGTACTGGAATGATGGCCGTGATTCTCGGCCGGATAATGAAGTTTGTGGATAAAATGTGGAGTTTAGTGGTTACGACTATCGCCACCACGACCCTCGCCGCTCTCATCACGGGTAGCTCCTATCTTTCTATGATTATCCCCGGCGAGCTCTTAGCTCCTGTTTTTAGACAGAAGAACCTTGCGGCTAAGAACTTAAGCCGAATCATCGAAGAGAGCGGTGCGATCATTGTTCCGCTCATACCTTGGAGTATGGCTGGAGTTTACATTACCGGGACTTTGGGCGTGCCGACTTTTTCTTATCTTCCCTATGCTTTTATGAATTATCTTTCAGTCATAATTCTGGCCGTTTTTGGGTTTACTGGTTTTACTATGGCTCGCCGCGTTCGGGAGGACGAAACTCAGCCTGGAAGCTAAAAGACCTCTTTTAAGCCCGCCTCTGATTGGTTTTTAAATAATTAGCTAAAAGAGGTTAATCGTCGTCGACTTTTTCGAAGGCTTTCTCGAATTTTTCCCGCGCTTTCTCTTTTTTCGTCTTGGCTAATTCCGCCGCGGCTTCAAACTTCCGGTCAAAAGCGGCCCGACGCTCCTGTTCTTTAACTAAAAGTTCATCCAAGGATTCTTTTTTTCTGACGACCTTCTCCGCTTTCAAAACAGTCCGAGAAGCCGCTTCAATCCAGATTGAAGCCTGACAATGAGGGCAGATAATTTCGAAAACATCCTTCTTCTTTTCGCTCATCTTAATATTAACTTACCAAAGAATTCAAACCCTGGCAATAGAAAACCCCTTTCTGTCTTCTTTATACCGGAAGAAGCTTTCGGGGTCTAAAGGAGCTTTCCAGGTTTATCCCAAAAATGAGTTCTCTTCCATGTCGTGGAGTTAAGCTACGATGCGTCCAGATTGGTGTCGCTCCCGTTCCGGTTTTCGTCGTTTTTTCCTTTTTGTCCTCTGCAGCGCCGGCGGGGCTCGCCTCTCGTTTTACTTGTCCAGTTCTTTAAAAAGATAGCTATCGTTCACCAGGCTGAACAGAAGAAGGTCAGCTATTATTTTTTTCGATAAGGTGGTATCTTTTCAGCAACTTGGTCAATCCCTGACGGCTAAGGCCAAGGCCTCCGGCCGCTCGCGTTCGATTGTACCCGTAACGGGCTAAGGCGGTGCGTAGAAAGCGTCGTTCGAATTCAGCCCGGGCGTCAAAAAAATTTTCGTGCCGAGAGACCGGCTTCTCCTGGGGAGGGAATAAACGAGGAGACAGGTCTTTTTCTTCAATAATGCCTTGTGAACCGCAGAGTATGAGGGAGCGTTGAATTTCATTCTGTAATTCTCGAATATTTCCCGGCCAATCATAGCCCAGAAGCCGCTCCAAGGCGGCGGGAGAAATAAGGACATGGGGCTTGCCCAGCTGGTGGCCGTAAAACCTCAGAAAATGGTCAACAAGAAGCATTAGGTCTTCTTTCCTTTCTCTGAGCGGCGGGATTTCGAGAGTGATGATTTTCAAACGATAATAAAGGTCTTCTCGAAAGCGGCCTTCTTTTATCTCTTGTTCCAGGTTACGGTTAGTGGCGCTCAAAAAACGGACATTGGAACGCCGCACCTTGGTCTCACCAACCCGGCGAAATTCTTTCTCTTGAATCAAACGCAGCAGTTTAGCCTGAAGCGGAAAGGCCAGGTCGCCTATTTCATCTAGAAAAAGAGTCCCACCGTTTGCTTCTTCCACCAAACCAGGTTTATCTCGCTGAGCACCAGTAAACGCTCCTCGGGCATAACCAAAAAGCTCGCTTTCTAAAAGATGTTCTGGAATGGCGCCGCAGTTGATTACTACCATAGCAGCCTGACGTCGGTGACTGGTCAAATGAATAGCCCGGGCCACTAATTCTTTTCCCGTGCCGCTCTCGCCCACGATTAGAACCGGGGCATCGCTTAACTGCAAGCGCATGATTGTCCGGCGCAAATTTCTGATGGCCTCGCTTTCCCCGATAATTAGCTCTTTAAGAATAGGCTCCTCGACCTCCTGGTTTTCCCTCTGGTCAATCCCGCCCCTTGAGCTCTCTAACCAGTCTAAAATATAACCTATAGGTCCAGCCATTTTCTCCGCTAATTTCAGCTCCCAATCTTTAAAGGCTTCTTTTTCCCGGAGTAAAATCAATAAGCCCTGCCGGCAGGGATGGAGAAAGGAAAGTATTAGGCAATTTCCTTCGGACACCAATAGAGTTTTCGGTCCCGGCGCGAGCGGGAAACTTCGGGTTATTATATTTTCTCCATCAGAAAACCAGCACTTGACTCTTTCGCTGGAAGCAAAGATGCTTTGCCAGCGCTTGCCTCCATCTTGAAGGAATAAGCCTGCTTCCTGAGGGTGTAATTCTTCTTGAAGTAGGCCCCAGAGTCGTTCTATTGCTTTAAAGCCGATTTTCTCCAGCTCCATTGCATGAAGGAAAACGACTGATAGCTATTATTTTCTCACCTAACATTATTTAATCAATGATTGGTAGGCTCTATCGAAAAATGGGTGGTGATTTATCGGGTTTGTATCGGCTGCATTTCTTTCAAGAGCAAGAATATATAAAATTTTTAGCGAGCCATAAGGGCATTTTAAAATTGAAGGACGATTTATTCTCATTCTAACTCTTAGAAGCAGGCCGGGTTAAGGTTCGGAGAAAATCCCTGCTTTCCCCCAGAGAAGCACTATTTTTGGAGGGAAAAAGGCTAAATATTCATCACAAAAAAGCGCTGAAGCCACCACCCTCTTTAAGGCTGAGCTGGATTGGCGGGGGTTTGTTTGCTAAAGCCATCCGCAACATAGAGCCTACGGCCAAAGTTTTTTCTTTATCTTTTTCAGATTTCCTGGCGATAAAAAAGAATCGAGGTTAGCACCGCCTTTTCAGGTTTAGCCAGATGGAGGTATCAGAAGAATTGTTCAACGGGCAAAATAGCCTTGTCGATGGACTACTCGGGCTCCTGGAATATTCACTCTCACCCTGATTTCCCGAAATCTTCCATCCTTAGCTTTGTTGGTCGGGGAGTAATATAAAAGATAATAAGTTTCGCTGGCTTCGACAGCCCGCATCAGCAGGGAAGCAGGATTAGAGGAGCTATCAACAAACCCGCCAGCAGCTCGAGCTATCTCGTTAAAGGCGCTGAAAATATCATCAACCTGTTCATCCGTTCGCACCCCAACCAAATCCTTGCGGGGAGTGGTGATAAACATGAAATGGGCCGAAATCGAGGAATCGGAAAAGGCCTGCTTAATTTTCTCGGCTTCTAAAGAAATATCACGGCGGTAAAACTCAAAAATCCCGGTAATCGTCTGATAAATATCCGGCCGGTCCTGATACATCTCGATATATTGATAAAGCACTTTAGGGTCAATCTTAGGGATATACTCTTTCTGGTAAAGGAGGAAAACATATTTCTGTCCCGCCAGGTCCTTGAGAAAATCAGCAAAAGCCAGGAAATGCGCTTCGTCGATAGTCCTCAGAGTTTCTAAACGACCAAGTAATTCAGCATAGCGCTGCAGTTGCTCATCAAAGGAGCGATTCTGTTCTCCTGAAGAATCTAAATCATCCATCACCATCAACGAGGCATTGGCGCTTCCAGGCGGCAAGGTAGCTTGGCCCGAAACAAGTTGAGCCAAGGACTTGGCCAGGGATTCCATTTCACCCAAAATACTCCGGTATTCTGCCGCCCCAATCAGAGCATCGCGGCGGACCAGTCCTTTTAACTGGTCGAGAATCTGCTCTCGCGGTTTGGCTTCTAAAGCCTGAGCGCTTAAACGATAGCTCTTTACCGGCGTCATCAAAAAAAGATTATCCCCCGGTCTTATGACTTCATGCATAAAATAGCTTAACGCTTCGTTGAGCCGAGGCATGTACTCGGCAATCTCAAAGACAAGGAAGAAATTACGGGAGGTGGCGGGTTTAAAGACTCTTTCTTCCTCGCGGCGCTCAATGGCTCTTTTCCTGATTAAATAAACAGCCTCCACTTTCTGGGGCACACCGTCTTCAGTAACCTCAAAATCATTGAGACCAAGAGAAGCGATAAATTGATTACCCTTAAAAACTCGAACCGGGACTTCGACGTTGATAACAATCGATTCTTCTTGAAGCTGCTGGCTGAAGAGCCTCGTTTGAGGCGGAAAGTGAGACTGAACGAGAAATAACCAAGCGCCAAAGATTAACCCAAAAGATGGTTTTAATATTAAACTTAGCCTCATTTTTTGCCGTCCAACCAGAAATTAATTTCATGATAGGGTCTTCCGGGTCTCTTGTCAACCTGGGCCAGGACGAACTTTCTTCGGCGCGCGACTGACAAAAAGAGGCAGCCAGGCTTCTTCAGTTGTCTCTAACCAGGGTTCAATTTCCGCGGCCAGGGAGCTAATGTCAGTAAGGAACCGCTCGGCCAAATCCTTGTTTACACCCCGGACCACTTGAGTTTTTCTTTTCTGGGGAACAAAAAGTAAAATCTCTTCTGGCTTAACCAAACGGTCACGCCAAAGGGCAGGATGATGAGTGCTAAGAATAAGCTGGGGCGGGCGATGACAAAACCGAGCCAGTTCTTTTAAAACCCGAGGCATTTGGCCAATAGCTTCGGGATGAAGACCGCTTTCCGGTTCTTCGATTAGCAGGCAGCTTTCCGCCTCAAAAAGAGACCAAAAAATTGCTATCAGCCGCAGCCAGCCATCAGGAAGACGAGTTTCATCTTGCCAGGAAGCGCGCGGCCGCCAGTGCTCGCAGCTGACAAGAAGGTGCCAATGGCCAAAACAATCCATCTCTACTCTTATCTCGCCACTCTTCTGGACCAATTGCTGCAAGGCCTTTGAGATATGCTGGAAACGAGTCTTTCTAATTTTTTCAGGGGTGGAGGCGACGCGCTGATAAAAATCTTGGCTGGCATATTCTCCACCCAGAAGGGAAGGCAAGCTTGACTGACGCAAAAATTGAGGCCAGGGGTTGATATACTTAAGGGAGCGGAAAAAATCCCTTAGGGGGCCGATAGAATTCGAGCTCAGCCGCGGGGAAAGCCAGGACTCTCGCTTCCTTTGCGGGTCTTTCTGGTCTTCCCTATCAGGTCGACGCATAACCAAATTAGTCGAATGCCATACCGTCTCCTCTTTAACTGCCAGATGGCGACCGGCCTCGCCAAACCGCAGACGGTAAACCCAAGAATCATTCTTCTTTTCCTGGAGATGAACCTCGAGAACAATGTCGGTCTCCGGGAAACGCGCTTCGAGGTTACGGAGGCAGGAAAAGCCGCCTCTTTGCTCCACTACCTCTCCGAGGCTAATTCCCGAGGCTAAGTCTCGAAGGAAGCAAAGAGACTCCAGAAGGCTCGTTTTGCCCGCGCCGCAGGGTCCGGTGATAATCGTGCGGGAGCTAAAAGGCACGTTCACCGAAGCCAAACAGCGCCAATTTTGCAAAATCAAACGGGCAATTTTCATCCTGCCTTGTTATTCCCCTATATTTAATTAATTCTCACTTTCAGTCAAATTTCGCTCCTCTTGTCTGGGCTGGGTTTGAAGGATAAGCCCGAAACGGCCAATTTATTGTTGCCTTTTCCTTACTTATTTTCTCCCTAATAAAGGGAAAAGACTACTGGTTTTTTGCTTCTACCTTTAGTTTCCCGTTGAGCCGGATATCAGCCGAGGAACTGGCCACCATGATTTCTATTTCTCCGGGCTCAAGCGTGGGTTTCAGATTACAGTCCAGAAAAGCCAAGTCCGATGTTTTTAGAATAAAACGCACCGTTTTTTCTTCTCCTGGTTCTAAGCTAACCCGTTCGAACCCCTTTAATTCTTTAATCGGCCGGGCTACAGAAGCGATAGGGTCACGAAGATAAAGCTGGACAACTTCCTCGCCTCGATAGTCTCCGGTATTTTTAATTTTGGCTTGAATGGCAATTTTTTCTTCACCGGCAGCGGGAGTTATTTTGTCCGGTTCAATTCTCAAATCACGATATTCAAAGCTGGTATAGCTTAATCCATGGCCAAAAGGAAAGAGGGGTTGGCCGCTCAGGTCAACATAATCCCAGCCTCGCCCCGTCGGCTTGGGGTTATAATAAAGTGGTGTTTGGCCTGAATGGCGAGGAAAAGTAATCGGCAATTTGCCCCCAGGGTTGTAATCACCAAAAAGGACGTCGGCCACTGCCCGTCCCCCCTCTTCGCCTGGATACCAGACCTGGAGAATTCCCGGGACATGGTTAAACCAACTTTCCATGGTCACCGCACTTCCGGTCATTAAGAGAACAACTACAGGCACTCCGCTGGCGGCCAAGGAATTAATAATTTTTTCCTGAGCTCCGGGGAGAGATAAATTAGCCCTGTCCCTCCCCTCCCCTTCCAAGATGCCAGCAACAAAAATGGCGGCCTCGGCGCCCTGAGCGGCGGCCAGAACTTCTTTGACCGCTTTTTCTTCCTCTTGAGCTAAGTCCCAGCCGAAAGAGGCGACGGCACCACCGCCGTTTTCATAATATTCAATCTTTATTTCATAGCTTTTGCCGGCTTCTAATTTAATAGTAACAAAATCAGTCGTCGGCGCCCTATCTGACCAGAAATCGATTAAGAGCCGGTTATCCAAATAGAAACGAACTCCGTCGTCTGTGGTTAAACTCATTTTATATAAGGCTGTTTTGGGTGGAATCAATTTGCCCGTCCAACGGACAGAAAACTGGTCAGCCGGAAGCTTAGGGTCTGCCGAATCAGAGCCCCAATCAAAATTGATTTGGGGGTCGACTCGGACTAAGGTTGGCTTCCCTTCAAGATACATATTGTTAAAATATTCTCCTTTTAAGCCCTGCTTCCCAGAGGGCTCACCGGCAGGAACCAGAAACTGAGAAGAAATAGCCGGGAGGGGCCCAAGCTCTAATTCGCACCCCTGGACAAAGCGAACTTCCGTCGTGGGACTAACCTTTTCTTTAATCCCGTCAAGAATCGTTACTACTTTCATTCCGAAGCCGCTGTAGCCGCCAAGACGAGCTACGTTGGCGTTAGGCCCGCTTACCAGAATTTTCCGCAAATTCTTTTTTAAGGGCAGGATAGGACCCTCATTTTTTAAAAGGACTATAGCTTGCCGCGCCGCTTCTAAAGCTAATTGCCGGTGTTCAGCACAGTCGTTTATCTTCGCCGCTTCCTCCGGGTCGACATAGGGGTTATCAAAAAGACCTAATTTAAATTTAGCGCGCAGAACGCGGCTTACTGCCTGGTCAAGAGCTTCTTGGCTCACCAACCCTTCTTGCACGGCTGCAATCAACGGCTCGCCGTAAATGTTGACCGAGGGCAGCTCCACATCCAAACCGGCGTTAAGGGCCAGGGCCGCCGCCTCCTTTTTAGCAGCGGCCACCCGGTGCATGGTCAAAATACCCGAGACAGAGCCATAATCAGAAACGACAAAACCCTCGAAGCCCCATTCCTGACGAAGAACCTTGGTGAGAAGCCAGGGATGAGCCGAACAAGGAAGGCCGTCAAGCGAATTATATGCGGCCATTACCGAAGAAGCGCCGCCTTCCTGAAAACAGGCCTTGAATCCCGGAAAATAAATTTCGCGCAGCAGCCGCTCGTTGAAATGAATCGCGTTCGAGTCTCGGCCGCCATCCCCAACATTAGCGGCGAAATGCTTGGGAGTGGTAATAACGCCCTCCGCCTCCACCCCTTGACAAAAGGCAACCCCTAAGCGGGAAGTCAAATAGGGATCCTCGCCGTAAGTTTCTTCTGTTCTTCCCCAGCGAACATCGCGGGCAATATTGACTACTGGTGAAAGAACTTGTCTTATGCCCCTGGTTCTCGTTTCCTTACCGATGGCCTTAGCCACCCTGTACAATAACCCAGGATTCCAGGTGGCGGCCAGTCCTATGGCCTGGGGAAAGCTCGTCCCGCCGCGAGCACAGACCCCATGCAGAGCTTCATCATGGATGAGGACAGGAATTCCCAAGCGGGTTTTGGTCCGGGCCAATTTCTGAATTTGATTGGCTTTTTCTGCCCCTTCCTTTGGGCCAAAATTTCTCAGCGTCACGGCTAAGTGGCCTATGCCGCTTTCAATAATGCCTTTCCCTTCCACCTCGCCTATCTGGCATTGAAGCTGACCGACTTTTTCCCTCAGGGTCATACGGCTTAATAAATCCTTGATTCTCGCTTCTATTGAAAGCTGGGAATTGAGATAGAGAGCGGAGCTGGATTCTTGCCGACTGCTTTTGGCCGCGGTAATTGAAAGGAAAAAGGTGGTCAAAGTGAAAATCAAGATTGGCCAAATTAGGAATTTAATAAACCTCAAACTCATTTTTTCCCCTCCACCTTTCTTAGAGGCTCTTTTCTTATAATCTCAGCAGCACGGTAATGTCAAGATGAAACGGTCATCGTTTAAAAGGGCATTGGCTTCAGCGCTTTTTTATCATGAATATTTAGCCTTTTCCCGCCTAAATGAGCTCTTCCGTCGGGGGAAAAGAGGGGTTTTTTTATAAGGCCTTTCCTGGTCTCCTCTTAAAGGTTACAAATAGAATAAATCGTCCTTCCATTTCAAGATGCCCTTATGCCCGCCTTAAAATTTTAGGCTCTTATCCAATTTAGTTGATGAAAATGTAACCTGAGAAAAGCAGAGGAAATGGCTAAATTCCTCTTTTTGCTATGGTTGGTATTTATCAAGCCCCAGAAAATCTTCTTTCCACATTCTGGCTCTTATATCTTGGCCTTAAGCTTGATCTTTACTCCAATGAAATCTTATAGTTACCCAATCAATTATTCATTTTTTTATCAACTAATCGGGAGATGAACCAAATTTTATATCTCTTTGTTTTTAAAAGAAAGGCCGACGATATAAGTCTAATAAATCGCTGGGTTTTTGGCGCAAGAGTTGATGAAACAGGAACCAAGATTGGCGAGAAATCAATTGTCTGTTGGGAAACAGTGCTGGCGAGAAGGGCTTGTTTTAACCTCGGGCCTCTGGCAATATAGATTAGTGGTCTCGAGGATAAAACTGACACCAAAAAAGGCTAACCAAGCTAAATTGGCTTTATTATTTTTGAGAATATTTATTGCTCAATTTCTTATTTTTTTTCATTCACTGCCGCTTTTTCTTCGAGCGGCGGAAACTCCCAAATATAATGTCCTGTTAATCACTATTGATACTCTGAGAGCTGACCGGCTGAGCTGTTACGGCAGTCAACGACCCTTAACGCCTAATATTGATAGGCTTGCCAAGCAGGGAGCTCTCTTTCGCTTAGCCATCGCCCATACGCCCACCACTCTTCCTTCTCACACTAATATTATGTTAGGAACAACCCCTCCCTTTCATGGCGTCCACGACAACCTCAATTTTATTGTCGCTCCTGATTTTGTCACTCTATCTGAATATCTAAAGAAATTTGGCTATGCAACCGGGGCTTTTGTTGGGTCCTATCTTCTTGACCATCGCTTCGGACTCAACCAGGGTTTCGATACCTATGATGACCATTATTCAAGACCTCATGCCCAAAAATTGGCCAACCTAGAAAGAAAAGCGGAAGAAGTAATTAAGTCCGCTTGGGATTGGCTGAAAAAACAACCAGGGCCCTGGTTTCTCTGGCTCCACCTTTATGACCCCCATGACCCCTATGACCCACCGGAACCGTTTCGGTCTCAATATGCTGAGGACCCTTATAACGGCGAGGTCGCCTACGTTGATTCCGCGCTAAAGCCTTTATTAGACCTATTAGAGACGCCATTTTACCGGGAACGGACGATAACCATTTTTACCGCTGACCACGGCGAGGCGCTGGGTGAACATGGTGAAGAAACGCATGGCTTCTTGGCTTATAACTCGACTTTATGGGTGCCTTTAATAATTTCCGCGCCGGGCTTGAAGAGAGGAGTAGTTGAGGAATCAGTCAGCCATATCGACCTCTTCCCCACTCTTTGCGAACTCTTAGCCCTTCCTATTCCGGAACATCTTCAGGGTATATCTCTTCTTCCCGCGCTCAAAGGAAAAAGGTTGCCGAATCGAGTGATTTATTTTGAATCTCTCTATCCCTATTACAGCCGTGGTTGGGCGCCGATTTACGGCTTATATCAAGATAATCTTAAATTTATCGATTCACCCCAACCCGAGCTCTACGATATTAAAAAGGATTTTAAAGAACAAAATAACCTGATTCGGTCAGGCTTGGTTGAAAAATACAAAAAACAGCTCGCCTCCCTCATTATCGGTTTGTCAGGCGTCGGCGAAAAATTGGCTGAAAGGAGGACGGAACGAGAAAGAATTGAAAAGCTCCGTAGCTTAGGCTATGTGTCCAGTCTGCCGACTGAAAGGCGACAAACTTTTGGTCCTGAGCATGACGTTAAAACGCTTCTTCCCTTTAATAATCAAGCCGTGAAAGCTATGACTTTATATGAGCAAGGTGAAAAAGAAAAGGCCATCGCCCTCCTCGAGGCGGTGATAAAAAACTGTCCGCAATTAGATAATGCCTATTCTAACCTGGCCATAATCTATGAAAAGGAAAAAGAATTAACTAAGGCGCAAGAAACTTTGCGCTTAGGCCTAACCAACATTCCTTCCAGTTATGAATTCTTTTTTAATTATCTCAGCTTGCTGGTAAACTCAGGACAATGGCAAGAAGCTTTAAAATTTTTTGAAGAGAGGAGTGCCCAGTTTTCTCGGGCCATCACTGACCCGGAAGTCCTTAACCTCCTTGGCCTGGCTTATGCCCAAAGCGGCGAATTAAAAAAAGCTATCGAAATCTATGAGACCGCCCTCTCCATAGATAGCCAATATGCGCCGGCTCTTTCCAACTTAGCCACAGCCCATTACTCCCTTTTTCTTCAAACTAAGGACCGCAGTGTTCTGCGAAGAGCCCTCGAAGGGTTCAAACAGGCAATCGAAGTTGACCCGGGTTTTGCCCATCCTTATAACGGTTTGGGAATGATTTATCGTCTCACGGGGAACATCGATGGAGCTATTTTTTGCTGGGCAAAAGCTCTGGAATTGAACCCAGATTGGCCCCAAGTTCATTACCACCTTGGTTTAGCTCGAATGGAAAAGGGCGAATGGGCCAAGGCGTTGAGCTTATTTAAGACTTATGAGGAAAGGTGGGGCGCCACTCTTTCCCCGGCCGAAAAAGACCGGCTCTCTTCATTAATTCAAGCTTGCCAGGATAAGCTCCGAGAAAAATAAAAATACTCGGCCAGCTTTCCCACCTATTTTAACTCAATAAATAAATCGTGTGCCTCGCTAATCACCCCAGGAAAAAACCGAGAACTGAATTCTGCTTGCAAATAAGCCCCAAGAGCTTGGCGAAAAGAAAACGGCCGAGGGAATTAATTTCCAAGATGCCGTTTGAAATCAATAATAAACGACGCTCTTTCAGCTTGTTTATGTTAGGCCCCAAGAAGTCCGCAAAGGAAGAGGACCAATTAAATTGTGTGTGCAAGCAAGCGAGAAAAGCTTACAGAAAAGAAAACCCCGGATGGCATCAGCTTCTTAGGTACCTTTTAAAGTCAAGGGTCGATAGCTAAAGAAAAAAGGAGAAAGGGAGGAAAGCCTTCCATTTCCTCCCTAAAAACTAATTTTAGATTTCTTAGGTCTTTTGCCCTTAAAAGCCGTAACGGAGCGAAATCTGGAATGTGCGCGACAAGTTGCTAATGCTGGTGACTCGCTTGTAAGTTCCGGAAGCGGTAAATGTACCTACGGTAGTATTATTATCCACTGGCCTCCAGGTGCCGCCGGGGTTCTGGGTGACGTTCAGATAATGAGTACCAAAAAGATTGTAGACTTCAAGGATAACGGTGAAATAGCCAAAGCGAGACAGACCGATTTTCTTATCCAAGCGGGCATCACAATTCTGATAGGTGTAATATCGGCGCGAACCTTGTGACTCCACGTTGACGGTATAAGAGGCGCCCCTGACTGTATCCACATTGTTTGCGGCCGCCCAGGCTGAAGGCACGTAAATCGTAGCACTGCGTTGCCACGGCGTCCCGCTGTAATGGTTATAGTAGAAGGAAGCCACAAAACCATAGGGTAGGTTAAAAGTCCCGTAGAGCTTTATCACCAGAGGTCTGTCTTCTCCCAATCGGCCCTCAGCGTTCACTACCCAGTTGGCAGTGTTACCAGTGCCAGCGTAACCAAAGATGTTGCCGTAATCACCAGGATGATTACCCCATGTCTTCGACACGGTCACCGAACCTCCAAGATGCCAACCATGGGAAAAGCGCTTCTCAAAGGTAATATCAAAACCGGAGTACTTGCGGTAGGCTTCAGGAATGTTGGTCAGGAGACGCAGCATCTCTGGCGCATTCTTGGTGGGATAATAAAGGGTAACCTGAGCCGCCGGGAACTGGTCAATGGCCGGAAGAGTGGTAGTAAAGGGCACCCAATAAGGGCTATCAGGCATATACCATCTCTGGCCAGTATTGAAATCATAGAGGGCATCATCGACGATATTTTTCTTGTGCTTATATTGATAGCTTAAACCAACCCGGAAGTTAGGGAAGAGTTCGTGGTCAATTCCGATGATTATCTGGTCATCATAGGTTGCCTTAAGGTTCTTATCAACCAGGCGGCTCCAATAGTCTCTCATCATTACCAAGGGGCTGCGGGTGGTGACCACAACGTATTGGTCAATACCAGCATTATCGGGTTTGCCGTTGCCGTTTAAGTCCCACCAGTTGAAAGTATAGGAGCTTAAACGGATGGGGTTATAACTCACGAAGAAGGAAGAATAGAGCCAGCTGGAAAAACGGCCAACCTGGAGTTTAAGGGCGGTCTTACCGTTACCGAAAACATCAAAAGTTATGCCGACACGGGGAGTAAACAAGCTCCACTTAATAAAGTCATCGACGCCTTCCTGGCGGAATTCATCGTAGGGGTTTATGCCATATTGAGTCTTCAAAGTTGCCTCACCCACCGAATAGGCAATCCCACCGCTTTTGCCTTTGTAGATATCCGGTATCCAGCCGCGCTCGATATCATAGCGAAGCCCGAGGTTTAGCGTCAGGCGATGCTTTATGGTCCAGGAATCCTGAATATAACTGGAATAACGAACATTGGCCGATTTGGCCATCGTATCTTCTCGTTTCTGCCCCATAACATAGAGTAAGATTTGGCCATCACCGTAAGTGGGATGAGGCCCAGTTAGACCATAAAGTCCTCGCCAGTAATAGGGACTACCGTTATAGTAGGTAACACCGAGAGGATTTCTTTTCCAGGAAGACCAGTTGCAGGCGCCAGTGACAACTTCTAATCCGGCCTTAATCTCGTGGTCCCCACCAAGTAAATTGTCCTGAAACTTAGTTAAATGGAGCGAAGCTTGCTTTGAGGGCCGACCTATCCACTCGTTAGTTCGATAACCTGTGCCGAAGTAATAGCCGGTATAGGCATCACGATAATAAGGAATATCGTCTAATTCATCTCTCAGAAGAGTTAGCCAGGCACTAACAGTGAGATAACCGCCTCGCAGCTCAACATAGGTATTGGGGTCAACAATCCAGGTTAAAGCGCCAAAACCATTGTAATTTCCCCAAGGGTCATCATGATAATGACAATCAGCCGGCATAAATAATCCACTGGCTCGCGTGTTGATATAGGCTTCCCGCGCATTCCCGTTAAGAACCAACCGGATGTTCTGCCGCGGCTGGAACGTCAGCTTGAGAAAGGAACCCCAGTTCCAACTCTTGCGATTAAACTCATCATATGTCACCCCTGTCGGTGCTGTCCACTTAACAAAACCCGAAGGCGTCTCGCTCCGACCATACCGACCATTGGCATAAAACCAGAGCTTATCCTTTATTACCGGACCACCAAGACTAACCGAGGTGGAATAATTATAAAGAGCTACAGTGGGACGGCCCAAACCCAGAGCTCGGAGGTGGTTTTCTGGGATAACGGGCTTGGACATGCTGTCATCGGTGTAGATAAAATCAATCAATCCTGAGAACTTGTTGCCGCCGGATTTAGTCACCACGTTGACAAAACCGCCCGAGCTTATACCCACCTCAGCCGGCATACCGCCAGTGATGACGTTGACCTCTTCCATGATGTTGAAGTCAACGTTGACTCCCAGCTGGGCATTGTCCGGGTCGTTGGCATAAAGCCCATCCACCTGGTAAATTGTATTGGCCGCGGTCCCTCCCCGAACATTGGCGGCGCTGACTACTCCTGGGGCTAAAGTCACGATATTGCCCAGAGCCCTGCCTATGGGCAAGTTAAGGAGAAGCTCTGACTTGAATACTTGGGCCACAGTTGACGTCTTAACATCAACCACTGGAGAAGCGGCGGTAACCACCACCTCCTCTTCTACCTTGGCTGGCATCATCTCGATGGTTACCGTGACTGTGCCCCCTAAGGTTACCTCGACATTCTCTCTCTTTACTCTCTGGAATCCCTGCAGCTCCGCCGTTATCGAATAGATGCCAACGGGAAGCAGAGGAACACGGAAGGCGCCTTCCTCGTTGGTCATGGTGGTGCGCGTCCCCATGATAGCTGGGCCAGAGACGATTATACTGACGCCAGGCAGAGGGTTACCTTCGTTGTCTTTAACAAAGCCCCGGATATTCCCGGTATCTTTACTCGTTCCCTGAGCCGCCAAAAGAGAACTTAAAAGAAACAAGCCCATAACCAGTAGAAAAACCTTTCTTTTCATCCTTACCTCCTTTAGATATTTTCAGTCGGATTGAAATAAAGATTTCCCTCTTAAATTATCACCCCCTTTGTGAAATATACAATATACATTTATTGTTATCGTTAACAAATTTAAAAATAAACTTAATTCTTGTCAACTATTTTTTTAAACTTTATTCCTTTTTGATTCATCCGGCCCTAACTTGATTATATTTTCCCCCTAAGTCCGATGGCCAAAAGCAACAAAAAATATCTCTATTTCGGAGCTCAGGGAAACTAAGCTCTTTTTATTGCTTTTTTCGGGTGTTTGCTCTAAGCAATAAGGCGGGCGGAATGGGCTTACCCCCAATCAGGTTTTCGACACCTCTCTCTTCTCGCCACTCTCGACGCCTGCAGACATCCCTCGCAAGCCATAGCGGCAGCCAGCGAGTCTCTTGGGGCCTTTCTTGACCGCTTTCCCTATCTAGATTAGGCTCTAAAACCTTTGTCGGCCAGAGCTTACCTTAAAGTGCGATTCAGGCGGGCCAAACTCTCTATAGCCGCTTCGGTTATTCCGGGCTTAGCCTTCTACTCAGCCCCGACGAAATGGAAGAGAGCCTTTTAACTTAATGGATGACTTCCCTTTTATTATCCGGCCGCTCCAACTCGAGTCATTTAAATAAACTCCATTCTGGCCGTTACCATATATCTTCGTAGGACCGACTTTACCTTTTTCAGGACTTACTCATAATTTTCTGGTTCTCTTCTATTTTTCTGGGATGGTTTGGGGGTTAAGTTCGGGGTCTTAAAGGTGACATTTTACTGACCAAATTTTTATAAGGATGCCTGGGCCTAAACAGGACAAGCGAAGAGCGGGAAGGGGGCAAAAAATAGCTAACACCTTACATATTTACCTATAGAACTGGGCAAAGGGAAAGGCCAAGAGGAGGTTGGCGGCTTCAAGGTTACATCTTGGATTGGGCCGGCGATTTCCGCAGGCCCAGAAAAGGGCGAAGATAAGAGGGCATCAAAAAACGGGAGCGAGAGCGAGGCCACCTCGGCCATCTCCGAGACTAACCCACCCCAGATGGAAGAGAATCAGTTTTCCAAAAAGTAACTAAGAGGCAAGAATTAAACCTGGCTCAAAATGGCTTTTCTGCTGACGAACAGCTTGGAAAATTAGAAGACCTGCGATAAAAAGGTGAAAAAGGATAAGGGAGGAGGGTGTATCCCTCCTCCCTCATTGCCGGCTCTTGAAGACATACCTTTTGATTTTAACTTTAAAAACCGTAGCGGAGTGAAATCTGGAATGTGCGCGACAAATTGCTAATGCTTGTGACGCGTTTGTAGTTTGAGGCAGCCGTGTAAGTACCTACGGTAGTGTTGTTATCCACGGGTCTCCAGGTGCCGCCAGGATTTTGGGTGACGTTCGCATAATGGGTGCCAAAGAGGTTATAAACTTCAAAGATGACACTGAAGTAACCAAAACGAGAGAGCCCAAACTTCTTATCTACTCGAGCATCACAGTTCTGGTAGGTATAATTGCGCCGGCTTCCCTGGGGTTCAACGTTGACCGAGTAGGAAGCACCTCTCACCGTGTCGACGTTATTCGCGGCCGCCCAGGCTGAGGGGACATAAATCGTGGCCGTACGCTGCCACGGAGTGCCGCTATAATGGTTGTAGTAGAAGGAAGCCACAAAACCATAGGGCAGGTTAAAAGTCCCATAGAGCTTTATCACCAGAGGTCTGTCTTCTCCCAATCGGCCCTCAGCGTTCACTACCCAGTTGGCAGTGTTACCAGTGCCAGCGTAACCAAAGATGTTGCCGTAATCACCAGGATGATTACCCCATGTCTTCGACACGGTCACCGAACCTCCAAGATGCCAACCATGGGAAAAGCGCTTCTCAAAGGTAATATCAAAACCGGAGTACTTGCGGTAGGCTTCAGGAATGTTGGTCAGGAGACGCAGCATCTCTGGCGCATTCTTGGTGGGATAATAAAGGGTAACCTGAGCCGCCGGGAACTGGTCAATGGCCGGAAGAGTGGTGGTAAAGGGCACCCAGAAGCCGCTGTCGGCCATGTACCAGAGCTTACCAGTGTTGAAATCATACAGGGCGTCATCGACGATATTCTTCTTATGCTTGTACTGATAGCTTAAACCAACCCGGAAGTTGGGGAAGAGTTCGTGGTCAATACCGATAGTTATCTGGTCATCGTAAGTTGCCTTAAGGTTCTTATCAACCAGCCGACTCCAATAATCTCTAAGCATTACTAAGGGACTGCGGGTGGTCACCACCACATACTTATCAATTCCAGCATCATCAGGAACCTTGTTTCCGTTAAGATCCCACCAGTTAAAGGTGTAAGAACTCAGGCGTATGGGGTTGTAGCTCATAAAGAAGGAAGAATAGAGCCAGCTGGAGAAACGGCCAACCTGGAGCTTAAGGGCGGTTTTACCGTTACCGAAAACATCAAAAGTTACGCCGAGACGGGGAGTAAACAGGCTCCACTTAACAAAATCATCAACACCTTCCTGGCTGAATTCATCGTATGGGTTCATCCCATAAAGAGTCTTTAAGGTAGCTTCGCCGACAGAATAGGTAATTCCACCGCTTCTCTCTTTATAAATATCAGGAATCCAGCCGCGCTCGATATCATAACGAAGCCCAAGGTTCAGTGTCAGGCGATGCTTTATCGTCCAGGAATCCTGAATATAACCGGAATAACGAATATTGGCCGATTTGGCGACGCTATTCTCCCGCTTCTGGCCGATGACATAAAGCAGAATCTGACCATCGCCATAAGTGGGATGAGGTGCGTTTAAACCGTAGAGACCTCGCCAGTAATAGGGGCTCCCGTTGTAATAAGTGATACGGATCGGGTTTCTTTTCCAGGAAGCCCAGTTACCGGCACCCGTAACGACCTCAACGCCAGCTTTAATTTCATGGTCGCCACCCAGGAGGCTGTCCTGGAAACGAGTAAAATGCACCGAAGCCTGGGTTGAAGGCCGACCCACCCAGTCGTTGGGTCGATAGCCGGAACCAAAATAATAACCGGTATAAGCATCATAATAAGAAGGAATATCATCTAATTCATCCCGAACCAGCGTAAGCCAAGCATCAACTGTGAGATACCCGCCGCGAACTTCCACATAGGTATTAGGGTCAACAATCCAGGTTAAAGCGCCAAAACCATTGTAATTTCCCCAAGGGTCATCATGATAATGACAATCAGCCGGCGTAAATAATCCACTGGCTCGCGTGTTGATATAGGCTTCCCGCGCATTCCCGTTAAGAACCAACCGGATGTTCTGCCGCGGCTGGAACGTCAGCTTGAGAAAGGAACCCCAGTTCCAACTCTTGCGATTAAACTCATCATATGTCACCCCTGTCGGCGCTGTCCACTTAACAAAACCCGAGGGCGTTTCGCTCCGACCATACCGACCATTGGCATAAAACCAGAGCTTATCCTTTATTACCGGACCACCAAGACTAACCGAGGTGGAATAATTATAAAGTGCTACAGTGGGACGACCTAAACCTAGGGACCGCAGATGGTCCTCAGGGATGACGGGCTTGGACATGCTGTCATCGGTGTAGATAAAATCAATCAATCCTGAGAACTTGTTGCCGCCGGATTTAGTCACCACGTTGACAAAACCGCCCGAGCTTATACCCACCTCGGCCGGCATGCCGCCCGTGATGACGTTGACCTCTTCCATGATGTTGAAATCAACGTTGACTCCCAACTGGGCATTGTCCGGGTCGTTAGCATAAAGCCCATCTACCTGGTAAATTGTATTGGCCGCGGTCCCTCCCCGGACTTGCGCCGAACTAACTACCCCTGGAGCCAAGGTCACGATATTACCCAGAGCCCTGCCTATGGGTAGGTTAAGAAGAAGTTCTGACTTGAAGACTTGGGCCACAGTTGACGTCTTAACATCAACCACTGGAGAAGCCGCGGTAACCACCACCTCCTCTTCTACCTTGGCCGGCATCATCTCGATGGTTACCGTGACTGTGCCCCCTAAGGTTACCTCGACATTCTCTCTTTTTACCCTCTGGAATCCCTGCAGCTCCGCCGTTATCGAGTAGACGCCAACGGGAAGCAGAGGCACGCGGAAAGCGCCTTCTTCGTTGGTCATCGTAGTGCGGGTCCCCATGATAGCCGGGCCAGAGACGATTATACTGACGCCAGGCAAGGAGTTACCCTCATTGTCCCTGACAAAACCACGAATAGTGCCGGTGTCTTTGCTCGTCCCTTGAGCGCCTAGAACTGAGCTAAGGACAAGCAGCACCATGATAGTTAAAAGTACTTTTGACTTCATTTTACCTCCTTAAAATTCAACCGTTATCTAAATCCGAATAATATAAACCTCTCCGTGATTATCACCCCCTTGTTTTATAGTATACAATATACCTTTCATATTATCGTTAACAAATTTAAGAGAAAGAAAAACCTTTGTCAATAAACAATTTTTTGGCAATTGACGATGGAAAGCCGATAATTATGAGGCGGCAAGAATCGCTTAAGATAAAAAACTTATCTCAACGAATTAAATAATGAAATTGAAACTAAAAGATAAGCTTAAAATTGTCGATTTAGAACTACAATAGTTCTTTTCAGTTTTGGGTGCAGTTAGTCCCGCGACGCTCGCGATGGCCTCGCTCCTGCTCAAGTTTTTCCCGTCCCCTTCACCCTTCGCGGAACCTGTAGAGCTCGCCTCCCTGGTCCAAGACGTAATTTTTAAGCTTTTAAGCGGTTAACACCCCTTTGGCCCCTCTCTTTGCTCAGTTTTATAAATATGTAAAGTGTCAGTTATTTTTTCGCTCCCTTTTACCCTCTCTGTTTGTTCTTTTTAGGCTCAGACATCCTCGCTGCCCCGATGTTTGCTCAAAGAACAATTAGGGAAAAGTTAAGGCCGATACCTTTCACGAGAGAATCAGCCATCGCCGAATTATCCCTCAACCTGGCCTGAAATCAGGAATGAGGAAAAAAATGAAAAATACAGGAAATATCAGGCAAAAATTGGGTAAATATGTAAGACGGCATCAATTTTTGGCACCAAATTTTTAATTTTATGGCACTAATTTTTCATGTTTTTCATGGGTACTTCCGCCATTCTGGGCTTCTTCAAACCGGGCTAGGAAAAAGGCAAGAAAACATATAAAATTAAATGTGTTATATATTGAAAATATTATATTTGCTATTGAAGGGAAAAATTATATAATGAAGGTGTCGCCTCGAAAATGATAAGAATTGCCTAATACATTATTTGAACGCAAGGAGAAAAGAGATGAAACATCGATATTTATTCTTTCTCTTAGCGGGTTTCTTTGTGAGTTTAAGCTTTGGTTTAATCTTGATAGCTGCTCAAAAACGAGCTGGCGATAATGCCTTGGGGACGAGAAAATATGACGATTTCCAGCCGCCTAAGCTCTGCGCCTCTTGCCATCAGGATATCTACCAGCAGTGGACGCAAGCCATGATGTCTCAGGCTTATACCCACCATTGGGATGAAATTGAGTACTTTAAGCTGGCTGTGCCCCACGCCGAAAAGGACCCAGTAGTGGCCGGAGTAAAAGCGGGTTGCAATGGCTGCCATGCTCCCTTAGCTTTTTTGGCAGGCGACGTGCCGCCTCCGCCTCCAGCTAAACAGAGCCGGGCTAACGAATCAGTTTCTTGCGACCTTTGCCATACCATTGTCGGGTTTGAAGGAGAAGTCCCGTTTAATTTCAACTGGATAGTTGAACCCGGAAGAGCCAAGCATGGTCCCCGAGAAGGTAAAAACTCACCCGAGCACGACATGGTCAAATCGAGCTTTTTGGCCACGGCTGAATTCTGCGGTACCTGCCATAACGAAAAAAGTCCCTATGGAGTATGGGTCAAGGCAACTCATCTGGAATGGAAGGAAGGCCCTTATGCCCAACAGGGAGTCCGCTGCCATGATTGCCATATGACCTATGCCGAGGGCAAAAGTGCCGCCATGGGCCAAACCTATCCTGATGTCCGCCAGCATCTTTTTCATGGCGCCCACGACCCCGGCAAAATCAGGGGGACAATAGAACTTCGGCTCCATCCCAATGTCCGCGAGGCCGAGCCTGGAGAAAAAATCAAATTGACACTGGTCCTTTTCAACCAGAAAACTGGCCATAAATTTCCCTCCGGTTCGGTCGAAGACCGTCTTGTCTGGCTTCATGTCGAAGCCGTCGATTCTAAAGGGAATGTCTATCATCTCCCTGTGGATAAGAAAGGCTTCCCGGGAGAAGAATATACTATCGCTTCTGATGTTTTAGCCTATCAGGACTTGGGAATTGCCCTGGGTGACCCAAATTTCGCTGGCCTGCGCCGAGATGGAGTGCCCAAAGGTGACCGCATCTTCCGCCAAGCCTACCTCGACCCGCAGGGGAGAATGACCATCCAGCAATGGAATACCAAGTCCTTCGGGGTTGATTATCGCCTCGGGCCGCGACAGAGCCTGATTGAGACTTTTACTTTCACCATTCCGGCCAATTGCCCGGCCGGACCGCTGCGGGTCAAGGCAGTTTTAAACTACCAGAAACTCGTCAAGCCTGTGGCTGATTTTCTGGGCGTCCCGGCTGAAGAAAGCGAAATCATCCAGGTCAATGAACATGAAACAACCATTATAATTCTACCCTAATTCTTATTGTGAGGGAGAAAATGATTAAAAAAAAGAGGCTTTATTTCTATCTGGTGTTTTTTATTTTGATTTTACTTTTCTCTATTGTTCGCGAGGCCACAGCCATCCCCGCCTTTGCTCGCCGCTATAGCTTTAGCTGTAAAACTTGTCATGCTCCTTTTCCTCGACTGAAAGATTATGGTGTCGAGTTCATGGATAATGGCTATAAAGTAAAGGACCAGGAGACCCCACGCTATTTTATTGACAGTGGAGATACCTTCTTGTCGCTTCTTCGAGAAATTCCTGTCGCCTTCCGTTTAGAAAGTTTCCTCACCTATAACAACTCGGCTACAGAGAAGCTTGATTTCAGCGCCCCCTACCTTATCAAACTTCTTTCCGGAGGGGAAATCACGAAGCATCTCTCTTACTATTTATATTTCTTCTTCACTGAAAGAGGGGAAGTGGCAGGCCTTGAAGATGCCTTTCTGATGTTTGATAATCTCTTTAACAGCGGCTTCGACTTTTTCCTGGGCCAGTTTCAGGTCTCCGACCCTCTTTTTAAGCGGGAATTGAGACTGAGTTTCGAAGACTATTTAATTTACAAAACCAAGGTAGGCCGCTCTCAGGTCAACCTGACTTATGACCGGGGAATAATGATTACTAAGGGCTTGGCTTCAGGAACTGATTTGGCCTTAGAAATTGTTAACGGCAGCGGCCTGAGCGAAGCCAACATCTTTCGCAATTACGATTCGGATAAATATAAAAATCTTCTCTTCCGGCTTTCTCAGGATATAAGTAGCGAGGCCCGCATCGGCGCTATGGGCTATGTTGGCAAGGAGGGTAAGGACAATGAAGCCAATAGTCTCTGGATGCTGGGGCTGGATGGGACCATTGCCAGTCCGTTGGTTGAACTCAATTTCCAGTTCGTCCTCCGCCATGATTCCAACCCCGATTTCCTCTCTTTTGCCAACAAGGCTGTTAAAACAAAGGGCGGCTTTGCCGAATTAATTTATCTCCCGCGGGGTGATGAAAGCCGCTGGTACGGGGTGGGACTCTTCAACTGGGTCGACTCTGACCAAAATGAGCTGGATTATACCACCTTCACTCTGCACGGTGGGCTACTAATTTCCAGGAACCTGAGGCTTACGGCCGAAGCCACTCACCTCTTCCGTTCTCCTTACGGCCGCCATTTACGCTTTGGTCTTGGCGTAATCACCGCCTTTTAGACAAATTCGGCTCGATTTTTAAGGCCTATAAACAAATTTTTGACCGAAAACCTGGTTGATGAAACGCCGTGATTAAAAGGGGTCCTCATAAGTGTTTTAGCCAAATTTCAGCCAACAAATTTTCTAAGAAACAGAGGAAACGACAGACACGGATAAAAGAGGCAGAAGAAAAGCTGGCCACGCTTTTAGTTTTTTTACCATAAGCCGATTCATTTGCCTGATAAATCGAAGTTTAAAAATTAGCTCAAAATTGATAGAACAAAAACACGGCCCGAGGAATAATTTATCGATTTCCAATTAGAAAAATTACCATAGATATGGCTCATCATCTTAAATTTCGAACAGATGTAAGAATCGTGATGCAGAGCGCAAAATCAGCTAAAAAATGATTCCGCCTTCCGCCTAAGAGCAATAATAAGTTGCATTAGCGGTGAGAAAAGAAAATAATTGAAAACGGGAAATGAAAAGGCCAAAAACCTCTCGGCCGTTTTTAGCCTTTCTTTTCAGCTTTCTTTTCTCAACTGCTCTCTCAGCCGTAGATTTTACTTGGAGCTCTGAGGCGCTGAGTATAACCTATCGCTACCTTCCAGCTACTGGGACTCTTTATGACCTTCAAGTCATTACCTCAGAGGGCTTCTCTTTCCGTCCCTGTCGCTTCGGCGGCATAACTTCCTTTCTTCTTTCTGGCCATATTTTTTATTCCTGGGAAGGACGGCATCAGAGCGAGCTTGTTGGCACATCCTATAATTCTGGAACTTACCATGCTCGCTTCCGCTGGCGCTTCGGTGGCGAAGCCTTTGAGTTCTCGCTCTGGCTGCGGTTAGAAGGGAAAACCTTAGTGGTGGAGGCGGAAGTTGAGGCCGCTTCTTTGGCTGTCCTCAGCTTCAGCACCGACCGTTCTGAAGGTACTCCCAGCCCCAAAATAATTGAACTTCCCTTCGGGCATCCGGTCCTTTTTACTAATGGCTATTTCATCTCCGCCATTATCGACCCTTTTTATTCTCGCTCCTCGTGGTTAGTTCCGCTTCATCAACCGGTCGCCGCTGACTCCGCCGCCTTTGGCTACGGCGCTTGGTATTTTCCTCGTTCTGACGGCCGGCGAGTTCCGCTGCGCGAACGCCTTTTCCTGACGGTTTCGCCCTCGATTGAGGATACTTTTTATACCCCACCCCTGGTCGTCTCTCCCTATCGTCAGGACTTAGCCCAGCGAGTTGTTGTCGATATGTGGTGGGATTCGTTTTCAGAAGAAGAAGAATTCCTGCATTGGTTAGCCTCGTTTTCTTTTAAAGATTTACTTGTGCTCATTCATTATTGGCAAAAGTATGGCTATGATAACGGCTTGCCCTCGACCTATCCAGCAGGAGAAATGTATGGGGGAGAGGAAGGCTTAAAAAGGATAGCTGAGCTCTGTTATCGCTTGGGATATCGGCTTGGCCTTCATACTAATTATGTTGATTTTTATCCCAATTCTGACTTCTGGAACCCTGCGGATGTCGCCCTCAACTCTAAGGGGGAGTTAACCCTTTCTTGGTTTAATTCGGCCACCGGAGGCCAAAGTTATCTTTTAAAACCAACCCGGGCCATTTTTTATGCGTTGCTTTATGAACCCTTAATAAAAGCGGCTTATAGGACTGGCGCGGCTTTCTTGGATGTTCATACAGCCATTTTACCTTCATTCAAATTAGATTTTGACGTCGGGGTTGAAGGTGCCGGCGAGCAGGTCTCCACCTTTTACGCCTATCGCGATTTATTTAAAGTTCTACGTCAGGTTCATCAAGGACCGGTGGCGGGCGAAGGATACGGCTATGCGGCTAACATTTGGGCTGGCTATATCGACTCTTTTGAAGCCGACCCTCGCTCCCTTCATTCCTTAGACAAAGGCAAGAGGGCTTACGCTATTCCCTGCCTGGTTGATTATAAGCTTAGAGTGCTTCACGAGCGCTTTGTGCCTTACGGCCTGGGGTTGGGAGAAAGATTTGCGCCTGACACGAGACCCATACCACCAGAAGGATTTCAATTTTATCGCGCTACAGAAATTGCCTTTGGCCACGCCGGCTACATCCAGCTAACGCCAGGAATTGAGCTCTTCCCGGAGGAGATTCTCCGGGAATATTGTTTCCTTAAACACCTCCAGCCCAAATATTTTAACGCCTCAGTCCGCGAAATTGCTTATGAAATTAGCGGTGAATTTTTTTCTCTTTCCGAGGCTCTCCGCCGTCTCCTTCCGGCCTGCCTCCAAATAGACCCCGAGAATTTTCTGGCTGCGAAACTAACTCGGTTAAGAATAACCTATGATAATGAGTTAGTCATTTTTATTAATCGGTCGCCTGATGAGCCTTGGGATATCTTCGTCAACGAAACAAGCTATACCCTGCCCGCAGGCGGATTTTTGGCTAAACAAAACAACTCTTTCCTGGCCTATACGGCTTTGGTTAAGGGAGTTAAGGAGTTTTTCCTGTGGCCAGCCGAGCCAACCTGCCGGGGCACCCTCCAGGAATTAATTCTCGCCCCGCTCGACCTCAGAGGGGAAAGAAAACTAAACCGTTCTCTCTTTCAAATTGAGTATATAAATGTCCTTCGTTGGGCTCCCAACCCGGCCAATCATGACCTCCAGGGTTATCGAGTCTATCGGGAAGCGGACGGAAGGCTGGAGCTAAGAGGCGAGGTTAATGCCCAAACCTTTAGTTTCTGGGACCGGGGCGTAGCCAAAGACAGAACTTATCGCTATACAGTGGTGGCCTTTAATTCCTACGGCCGCGAGGGACAGGCCGCTTCGATTGACGTTCGCTAAAATAGCTTTAAGAGGCTCTTTGCAAAGCCGCCACTCTTTTGGCGACGTCACGGAAAGAAGCATTCCAGCTTAGAATTTTCTGGTAAAAAGACAGAGCTTTCTGGCGGTCCTGAAGCTTCTCATAAAGAGAAGCAATCTCGTATTCCAAAGCGTGCAGCTTTTCAGCATCGGAGCGGCATAATTCCACGCATTTTTCGAGCCAATGAATAGCCTCGGCGTAATCTTTTTTGCGCCGACAGGCTTCAGCAATTAGGGTACAACTCTCCAACGCTTTTTCTGAACTCTGGGCAGAAATCATAAACTCTTCGATGGCCTCGTCATATATCCCCTGCTCCAGGAAGGCCATTCCCAACTGAAAGTGGGTCTCGTAATCTTCGAGACCGAGTTTTATTTTGGCCTGATGCTTAAATTCCAGGATGATTTCAGCTAATTCCTTTTCTTCGGCTCCGCGGCCTTTTTGTAACTGGTGAATTATTGCTTCTCTTATGGCCGCCAATTCTTCCGCTGTTTTCTCCGTAAGTTCATAATATTTTTTTTCTGTTGGCTGGGCGACAGTGAGTGGCAAAAGGTCTGTGCCATGAAAAATTTCGGCTGAGGTTACTTTTTCATCCAGAGCCCCGGTCTCCCGCAAAAAGGAAAGAAACGACCTGGCGCCTCCTGGTCTTTTCTCGATTTCATTTTCAATGGCTGAAATCTTCTCCACCCTCAAGACCAACTCTTCCTCGGGTACTTCCACCCGCGCCTTGTCGATAAACTCGACCCGCTGGCGCACTCTCTCGTCGTCAGGACGCTGTAAGGCCAGGTTCTCGAGAATGCGTCGGGCATTACGATAAAGCCCTTGATGAATGTAAATATCTGCCCGGGCCAGAAGCTCTTCAAATTCTTCATCCGTTTCTGTTGGTGGCCGTCCCGGCTCTTCTCCCAAACCAAGTTCCCGGCGTAGGCTCCAGAATTCCCGGCTCACTTCTTCATCCCTGGGAGCCAGCTCCATTAAATCAACCAAGGCCGCATACATTTTCTCTTTTAATTTGCGCTGCCGGGCTTCTTCTAAGATAGCCCGAGTAACCACCTCTAAGTTAGCCTTCTCGTTTCTTGCTTTATAGATATCAGCCAGCTTTTCCAAGGCGCCTAAAGGCATTGTTTGAGAAGAAAGAACTATCCCCAGAAGGCCGATAGCCTTATCTTCTTTCTTCTTTTTAAGCAAACTGTTGATTAGCGGGTCATAAAGTTCGTAGGCTCGTTCGGGCTGTTCTTTCAGAACGTAAATTTTGCCTAATTGAACCCGAGCCCGGACATCAGTTGGCCGCTCCGCAAGGATAGACTCAAAAATTTTCTCCGCCTCGTCAATTACCTTTTTCTCTAAAAGGAAGGTACCTAACCAATAGCGAAAGGTTAAGTTTTCGGGGGCCTCGGCCACAACCTTCTTGATGAGCTGTAAAGCCTTTTCGGCTTGACCTTTATTCTTCAAAACCTGAATTGAGTTGCCGACAGTTCGTTCGTCTAAGGGACCAACTTCCTGAGCCCGTTCGAGGATGGAATGAGCTTTATCCCACTCTTGCCGGGCCACAAGTAATTCCGCCGCCTCATTTAACAGAACCAGGGCCTCTTTGGACCGGTTTTGATTGATATAGAGTTCTGCTAAATATAGCTTGTGCTCGGTATTCTCTTTATTCAAAGCTACAATTTTTTCATAAACCGGGATGAGCTCTTCCAACTTTTTTTGCCGGCGCCAGATAGCGGCCGCTCGCAGGTATTCTTTTTCTGCTTCTCGGGCATATCCCTGGAGACAAAGAAGGTCAGCTAACTTAAGGATATATTCTGGCTCTTCGGGCACAATTTTAATTATTTTTTTGATTATCGCTAAGGCCTGGCTCGAGCCGCCGCGGTTTTCAAAAAAATCAGCCGCCTGCTGAAAATATTTGACCGCCGAGTTGACCTCGCCGAGGCGAACATAAAGGTCGCCGATGATGTTGAGGATTGTCGGGTCAGGGATTTCCTCAGCCAATAGCTTTTGGTATTCAGCGATGGCTTCATTTAATCGACCGGCCCGGACGAATTTCTCCGCCCTGTCAATTATCCGGATTCTTTCTCCCTTGGGGTTCACGCCTTCCCCCCTTAAATCCTCAACCGAAAATGCCGCCGATGAAGCGGCGTTGGACCCAGTTCCTGGAGAGCCTGAAAATGCTTTTTGGTCCCATAGCCCTTATTATGGCACAAATCATAACCTTTGAAAACCCTGTCCAGTTGAATCATCAACGAATCGCGAACAACCTTAGCCACAATAGAGGCAGCCGCAATAGAGCTACATAACCGGTCCCCGCGTTGGAGAGATACTTGGGGAATTGGGGTCTTCTCCAGCCGACAGTTTGACCCGTCAATAAGAAGGAGTTGGGGAGCGAGAGGCAAGCGGCTAATAGCCCGGCTCATGGCAAGAAGAGAAGCCTGATGAATATTTAGTCTCTCTATCTCTCTAACGCTGGCCGCGCCAAGACCAACGGCCGCTGCCCTCAGAATCAAATTTTTCAGTCTTTCTCTTTTGCGGGCTGGTAAAAGCTTAGAATCGTTAATTTCTACAGCCCAATCCGGACAACAAGAATTGAAAAAGTCAGGCGGGAACAGGACCGCGGCCGCTAAAACTGGCCCAAAAAGGGCGCCACGGCCAACTTCGTCCACGCCTGCGATATAAATAAACCCCCGCTTTGAATATTTTTTTTCTATATCAAAACTGGCCACTTTCTGGCTATCTGGGAAAGCCAGTTTTTAACAACTCTTTTTCTGTCACTTTTTATTTTTCTTCTCTTAGCTTAGCCGCCTTGCCCTTGAGTTGGCGTAAATAATACAGTTTGGCCCGCCTCACCTGCCCGTGACGAACTATCTCCACCTTTTTTAAGGACGGCGAATGAAAAGGAAAGACCCTTTCCACGCCCACGCCAAAGGATATCTTGCGCACGGTAAATGTAGCTCCTAAGCCCCGACCATGCTTAGCAATAACATCGCCCTCAAAGACCTGAACTCGTTCTTTATCCCCCTCTTTTAAAATCACATGGACTCGAACTTTGTCGCCCACGCGCGGCATCTCCAGGTCGGAGCGCATTTCCTTAGCCTCTAATAAATCAAGCAAGCTCATGGTCGTTTCCTTCCTTTATTATGTCGTCCAGAAGACGCTTTTCTTCGGAAGAAAGAGTTTTTTGAACCAAAAGATCCGGTCGCAATCGGTAGGTTTTCTCTAAGGCCTTTCTCTTGCGCCAGCGAAGAATGGCTTTGTGGTTACCAGAAAAAAGAACAGAGGGCACTTTCATTCCCTTGAAATCACGGGGCCGGGTATAATGCGGGAAATCCAGCAGGCCGTCAAAGAAAGAATCATGGGCTACCGAATCTGGCCGACCCACTACTCCTGGGACAAACCGCGCCACAGCGTCAACCACCACCCAAGCCGCTGGTTCGCCGCCTGTAAGGACGTAATCGCCAATGGAGAGCTCACCGTCGACCAAATACTCACTTACCCGCTCGTCGACTCCCTCATAGCGGCCACAAATCAGGATTACCTGGGGCTTAATAGCTAAGCCTCTGGCCAGGTCAGAATTAAATTTTTTCCCCTGGGGCGAGAGCAGATAAACCACCGCCTCGGGATTAGCTTTTACGGTCTCTACAGCCTTAAAAATTGGCTCAGGTCTAAGAACCATCCCCTCCCCGCCTCCGTAGGGACGGTCATCTACCTGGCGGTGCTTGTCATGAGTAAAATCCCTTAGGTTATGCAACCTCACCTCCAGTAATCCCTTATCAATGGCCTTTTTAATAATGCCGCCTCCAAAAGCCTGGCCAAGCAGTTCGGGAAAGATAGTTATTATATCAAATCGCATTAAGGTCCAGAAGGCCATCAGGGGGGTCGACCATTATAATTTTCTTAGCCACATCAATTGACCGACAAATAGCCGCCTCAAAGGGTATAAGGATTTCCTGCTCTTCGGCCTTGACGACCATGATTATTTTCCCTCCGACCTCCCAAAATCCTGAAACCTCGCCCACTTCCTTAGAATCTCTTGTTTGAACTACACAACCGATTAATTGGTATTCATAAAACTCTCCCTCGGCCAATTCGGGGAGTCTCTTTTCCTCCACCAAGATATCCTGACCGACAAGAGGGAACGCGGCTTCTCTTGAATCAATACCATAAAGCTTCAAAATTAGGTCTCTTTTTATCTTGCTTAGGCTCTCGAGGCGGTAGGGAAAAGGCTGGTTTTTTCCGCCGATAAAAATTTCCTCCCCCGGAGCCGGAATATACTTATTCCCTTCGTAAGGTCTAAACCTCAGCTCCCCCTTTTTTCCTATCAGTCTTATTATTTTGCCGAGGGCGACCAATTAACCTTTTTCGATTATTTCCAGGTTAAATCTCCTCTTAAGTTTCATTCCGGCAGCACCAAGAATCGTCCGAATGGCTCGGGCTGTTCGGCCCTGTTTTCCGATGACCTTGCCCAGGTCTTCAGGCGCTACCTTAAGCTCGAGGATAGTGGTCTGTTCGCCTTCGAGCTGAGAGACATGAACCTTATCCGGGTTGTCCACCAGAGACTTGGCAATCAATTCAACTAGGTCTTTCACCGTAACCTCCTTATTGTAATTGATTATTCAGTTGCGTCCACAGTTAGCGAAGCACGTTCCAGGAGAGATTGGACCGTCTTGGAGGCTTGGACGCCACGCGCCAACCAAGCTTTGGCCTTGGCCAAGTCGACGTTTACCTCGGCAGGATCCTTAAGCGGATCATAATAGCCTAAATAATCGATGGCCTTGCTCTCCCGGGGCCGGCGGGAATCAATAACAACTATGCGGTAAAAAGCCTTTTTCTTCGCTCCAAAGCGCATCAGCCTCATAGATAGCATGGTGGACCTTTTCTTTATAATGAAGCTTAATCTTAACCGAATTTTTAGCTCAAGTCAACTCCG
>Ga0209102_1000110_pt1 | contig 54713 bp, 60 predicted proteins | sample ConPoolayeHmetaG_FD_185483 | JGI IMG/M metagenome (GOLD analysis project Ga0209102, IMG submission 185483) | Hot spring microbial mat communities from California, USA to study Microbial Dark Matter (Phase II) - Cone Pool mat layer H metaG... ... | reverse complement strand
CTCTATTTGAATAGAGCTTTATTCCAGATGATTTATAAAGGGTAATGTGCAATATACTTTTCTGGTTAACTATGGGCATATCAGCGAGAAATAAGTGGTTATCTATTTCATTGCTTGCCATTATTCTACCAATCAGCACACTTGCAGCACTAAAGTTTAGTGGCATCTTGAGAGAACCAGCCCCACTAGAAACAATAACACAAAATGCCGTTAATTGGGCGATGGAGCGTCCTTCATATCACGCAACTATTGACCATACAGTTGAAAATGAATATGTAACTAATGAAATTCGTGTAGGAATGCATGTATATGTTTGGACATATTATGAGAATGCTCTTGCGCCGCCTTACAATGGCAGAGACGGGATTTGCTTGGGTGTTGGTGTTAATATAACTATTCTGAAAGGTTTTGGAGTTTATCTGGTAGTTAAGGGCCTTCCCACCGAGGGAAACTCCACATTATATATTAGCATGCAATTTTCAGATTTATGCAATGTCTCAATTGTGAAAATGAAGCAAATAAGCGACCTTGAGGAAGCTTATCTGAAGGCTTATATTTTGAGTTTGTCAAGCTTCGCTCAAATGCAATGTTATTGGACATTTAATAATGATGCTCTGGAAAATCAAACAATTACTATCTCTTTTGAAGTCTTATATTTTGACGGAACTGTATATCAAAAAATAGTCTCACCTTTTAACTTATCCGTATTTTCTGGGTCAACCATGAGGGATTAACGTGAGGAAGATGCTATTTGCAACCTTCATGATATTCTTATTACTACTCTCTTCAACAATTTTGCAACTTGCATTTTGCTTTGATATTGAAAGACCTTCCTTCCATACAAATATAGGATTTAGAGACGAAAATTCATATACTAACAACCAAGCAACTGTGGGAATAGGCGTGGATCTTCATTTTTATCATGAGAATGCTCTTGACCCCCCTTACAATGGCAGAGATGGAATAAGCCTTAGAGTCGCTTGTACTGCTAATACTCGTGAGGGTATTGAATATTCTCCTGAGCCTCTTGACACTCTTTATATTGTGTGGTAGTGTCCGTTTGTGTAGAAGATGTATGTTCTTACAGTATTTGGGCTTTTTGGAAGGAGTAGAAATGTGAGTTTTATTTGTTGGTTTGGGATAAGCTCTGCGTAGATTGCATCGTTGAATAATAGTTTGTATGTTATGAAGCCTTCAGTGGAGTGGATTGCCGAGATTAGTAAGCCGTGTTGTATCTGGATATTGGCCTGCGGTGTAGCATCTAAGCCAATGTAGTCTATTTTATGTTTTGCTGTGAAGTATAGGCGAAGCTTTAATTCACCATTAGCATCTGGTAAGTGATTTTTAAGGTTGATGATTTGAGTTGACAAGTTTACTCTTGTTTGCACCGTTGCTATTTCAACCCAATTTCCAGTGGCGTTTAAAACTTGAATGTGAATGCATGGGCTTTTGACAATAGGGTCTTGGTTTGCTCGTAAGACGAGTTTGGCTCCGTTGGTTATGTCTACGTTACCAAAATCGACTAACAGATAATCGCCTACATTTCCATGATAATATTGTCCGTCAATTGTTTTTACAGCGTCTAGCCAGTCATTTCCATTTTTGTCAACAACCGATGCTGGTGCATATGGGTTCGTATATGTGAGAATTTCGCCGTTTGGGCTTAATGCAACATTAACATTTGGAATGTGATCTATTGCTAAAAGTTTGACTTGGTCAAAGTAGGAGTGCTCATGCTCAAACTCGCTTAATAATAGACAATATCTTCCATTTCTCGGGTTTAGTATTTGCTCTAACCTATAATAATCATCTACATCCAGCCCGTAGTTCAATTCGGAAGAGGGCATAAGGTTGTTGTCAACCACGTGTTGTGTTCCATTCCAAACACTGACAAAAGGACAACCTCCAGGAGGAAAATCAGAAACTTGAGTGTATAGAATCCTCTTACTCCTCCGAGTGGTGCATTTACCCTAATGTAGTAAGGTCCTGTATACAAGGCTCTATAAGTTATGTCTTCAAATTGATTGCCACTTCTCTTGGATTGGGCTACTATAGTGCCTTGCTTGTTGTAAAGATATAGATCGAAGTTTGCATCGTTTGGTGGATGCATTATTATCTCTACATATTGACCATAAGAGACTGAAATGTTGTAATAATCATCTTTATCATAATCATGATCTAAGTAGGCTAAATATTCTCCAGAGCTCACTTTTCTTGAAGTAGCTATGTCGTTACCAGCGTCACATGGAACATTCAAGTTGACAGACGTGGTTATCGTTTCATTTTGCCATGTTTTATAGGAGAAGTATGTGAGTTCAGCGGTTATTTTGAGGGAGTGGTCTAATGTGTTGTTGTCGTTAAACACCCAGTATATTTGTGCGCCCAAAGATGCATCGACGGGCCAATCTGAATGGTCATCTCCTGCAGCAGGAACCGAGACATATGCAAGGTTTTCAGTTTCATTTGCATCTTTCTTGTTTACAGTGCTAACAGGCACCATAGCTGCAGAATATGTAGCAACTGTTTCTAATCCCACAACAAAAATGTCCGTACCGATGGCCAATAAAATTCCAGACCCCGTTATAGTACTCAATAGATAACTTAGAAGAAGTGTTCTACATCCCTTTAAAGCAGTTTCATACCATGGTTCTCCTATTGGCACCATAGTTTCCGTTTTTAGGTTGACACCACTAAGCTCCCAATATTGAGTGCCTATAAATATTTCAGCGGTGCTATCTTGTTTTTCAAGTTTTATGCTTAAGCTCTGGATTGCCGGAGTTGGACTTGCTGGTGGATAGAAAAGTAGGCTTTTTATTGAAGGTTCCAAGATTCCGCGATTATGCTTCGAGCCAACTTGGTTTTCAATGATGAACTGTGCTTCGTAGCTCCATGTAACATCACGATATTGAAATATAAACATATTTGGGAATCTAGGGGGTGCCCCGCCTTCAGAACTCTTGCGGATAATTACTTCGAAAGTCTGCCGTATGCCGTTTTTCTTGTCGAGAACGTTATACCAGCTTACAATAAATTTGGGAGCAAATGAGTATAGGTCGACTTTATAACTAATTATTCCGCCTGATGGGTCAAGGTCTGACCAGTATGGAGCCATAATAGTGTTTGGGGCTTCTGGGCCGTATTTGGGGTTTGGACTTGTGGAGTTGTTGTCAAAGCATAGGAATCCGTTGCTGCATATCCAGACTTTTGAGTATAGGCTTTGGCTTTGTAATCCGCCTTGACTGGTGTAGAAGGCAACTTGAAAGGGAAGATTAACCCATGCACCATCGTCATCGCCGAGATTTAGCTGATGTTCATAAAAGGGAGGAGAAAATGTGTCATCATAAAGAGTGTCAAGAGGCTCAGGAGAATATTCAATACCCTCACGAGTATTAGCAGTACAAACGACTCTAAGAGCGAAGCCGTCTCTGCCGAAGAACGGCCCTATTACAGGATCTGGATTTTCCTTATACTCTCCAATGTGTACACCTATACCGACGGCAGCCTCATCATTCCCAAAAGAGTTCTCACTTCTCCGACCAATATACGAAACAGACCAAGAAGGGCGCTCGATTTCAAAAGGGAAAACTAAAACTGGTGCAGTTAACATAGCCCACATTAATATGATGATTACCCATTTCGGTAGTAACCTCTTCAGCAAAATCAGTTCCCCAGCGAGTTGACGATAAGTATTTGCAGAATTATGGGCAGTACTATTTTCCTGTAAATTCCATTTTCACAATATGTAGCCTCAAGAACTATATCCAATCGATGATTCTCATTGTTTGGGTCATTGAAAACCCAATATAATTGCATTCCTAGGTGGGAAGGTGAATTCAAGACTTTAGCTTTGTAATATGCTTCATTTCCCTTAACATTGAATCCTCCTATCTCTGTGAGTGAAACGTTACCCTCAATAGCTAGGTCGCTTTTGACGTACATTGTAGCATTTTCATCTCCAGGGATAATTCTAACGACCATTGAGACCCCGGCGCCTTGAAGCACACTCAAACTTGAATACACTACGAAAATGAAACCGTCTCTGCCGAAGAACGGTCCTATTACAGGATCTGGATTTTCCTTATACTCTGCAATGTGTACACCGATTCTTATGGTAGCCTTACCATTTATATGAGTGTTCCAGACTTCCTCGCCAATGTTCACATTGCTATCTGAAGGACGGCTCATACTCCAACTGACAGATTCCCGAGTTATTGTTTCTAGTGGGGCTGGTTCTCTCAAGATGCCACTAAACTTTAGTGCTGCAAGTGTGCTGATTGGTAGAATAATGGCAAGCAATGAAATAGATAGCCACTTATTTCTCGCTGATATGCCCATAGTTAACCAGAAAAGTATATTGCACATTACCCTTTATAAATCATCTGGAATAAAGCTCTATTCAAATAGAGTCCGTATCAAATAATTCATTACTCCGAATCAAAACACAGCATGACAAAAAAGAAAGCTTAAAAACGAGAGTATTGTTGCTGTTTCAACAATCGCTGCCACAAAGAGAAGCAGAATCACTGCAACGTATATGCGTGCAGCCTCTTTCAACGCCAACTTAAAAGCTTCCAATCTTGACAATCCATAGCCCTTGAACAGCCAACTAGGATTAACATAAGACAGGCCCACTATTGTTCCAGCCGTTGCAGCAAAAACGTAGGCTTCACCCTCAAAAACCAATGTAGGCAAAACAATCAAAAAAGCCCACAAAGGCAAGGGATAAAAAAGCAAACCCCAGACCACCGCCCTGTATACAAGAAAAGCGGTAGGCAACGGAAAAAATACGATTCCAGGCAAAGTAACTACAGCGAAAGCACTGAAGAATAAGTTAAAAGCAAAAATTCCAATAATCATTAGAGACCATTCACCTCCAAAAGGAAACCTAAAACTGCTTAAAAGTTCTTCAGAAATGATTGGTGGAGGAAACATAAACTGCACCAGCAAAACAGCAAAGGCAAATGAACAAAAATAAATTATATTAAAAAATGCAAGCAATTTCCCTCTTTCAGAAATAACCTCAACACAAGACTTGATGAAACTGCGCATCGCCAGACTCCAAAACAGTAAATATACAATGCTTACTCTTTAAAGCCTTTCACATTCTGACAAAGAAAAACTTCAAGAACGCCTAGGCTGGTGTAAAGTAGTATCTTGGCCATTGCGGCCACTGCCGTTGTATAGCAGCATATTCTCCAAAATCCAATGCCAACTCCATACCAACCCTTATCTGCTCCAAGGCTACGCCACGAATCATGCCCGGCATTCTAACGCCTTTGTCAAGCTGAACTATGCCAATGGCATATGGTACCATTCCTTGAAATTGAGCTGGTGCAACATGAATAATGGTGTACGTTAGCAGTTTTCCCTTATTCGGAAGCGCAACCCATTCAAACTCTTTTGAAAAGCAATTGTCGCATAATGGTCTAGGTGGAAGATGCACTTTTCCGCATTTTCTACATTTTCCACCCAAAAGTTTCCCTTGAAGAATATGCTTATAAAACTGCTCTATTGTGAAAGGCGTTGCTTGCTCATTCATGTTTATGCCCTCCTATAAATGTGAACTGTGGCTGTAGCGCCAGAACCGCCAACATTATGCGTTAAGCCAATACTCGCATCTTTCACTTGCCTTCTGTCTGCTTGCCCAGTCAACTGCAAATACATCTCATAGGCTTGTGCTGTTCCGGTAGCGCCAACTGGATGCCCCTTAGCCTTCAAACCACCACTCGTGTTCACTGGAATTCTTCCCCCAAGCTGCGTTTCGCCACTTTCCACAAGCTTACCACCCTCACCAGCATTACAAAAACCCAAATCCTCATAAGCTATTATTTCAGCTATCGTGAAACAATCATGTACTTCAGCGACATCCACATCATTAGGCTTCACATCAGCCATCTCATACGCCTTTTTAGCAGCCAGTTTTGCTGCAGCAAGCGAGAGGAAATTATCTCTTTCATACAAGCCAATCGTATCGCTAGCTTGTCCACTCCCAATTATGTGCACAGGCGTATCTGTATATTTTTTGGCTAATTCAGGCTTTGTCATAATCAGACAACTTGCACCGTCTGATATAAGTGAGCAATCATAAAGCTTAAGCGGCCAAGCTATGACGCGAGAAGATAAGGCGTTTTCAAGTGTTATTTCCTTCTGCATATGTGCTTTAGGGTTAAGGCTTCCGTGGAAATGATTTTTGACAGCGACCATGGCTAACTGCTTTTCAGTCGTGCCATAAGCATGCATATGTGCAGTAGCCATTAAAGCGAATAAGCTTGGAAAGGTTATACCATGCCACTGTTCGAAGGGATAATCAGAAGCCATAGCCAAGTATTCTGTCACTTCAGCAGTGGTTCTATGCGTCATCTTTTCAACACCGCCAACCATGACGACGTCGCATAAGCCTGAAAGAACAGCATAAATTCCAGCTCTCAAGGCGGTTCCAGAAGAACTGCAAGCGGCTTCCACTCGTGTAGCTGGGATATGCAAAAGTCCAGCCCAGTCAGCCATTGTTGCGCCAGCGTGTCCTTGATGCTCATAAGACTCGCCCATGTGACCAACAAATAGGGCTTGAATGTCTTTTTTCGGGTTTAGGTTTGGGCAACGGTCAAAGGCTTCTTTGGCTGCTTCGGCAAAAATTTCCCTAGCATACAAGCCTTCCAACTTTCCAAATTTTGATGACCCAGCAGAAATAATAGAAACTAGGGGTTTATCCTTCAAAGCGAAATTCTCCTTTATGGCTAGAGGCTGATTTGGAAAGTCGAATAGTATTTAAACAAGTATTTAAGTTTCTTTGATGTTTTCCAGAATTTTTCACGAAAGTTTTATGTGAATAGGCTTTTACACTAATAGCTTCTAAAAAAATTGGAAGGAAAGGAAGGAAAAAAATGAGCGAAGTAGCAATAGTCGGTTTTGGATGCGTTGGCTTCCGACCAATGACACCAGAGCTCTCATACAAAGAGCTAATGTATGAAGCAGCAGTAAAAGCCTATCAAGACGTAGGAATCAACCCCCGAAAGGACATAGATGTTTTCATAACATGCGCTGAAGACTATCTAGAAGGCTTCAGCATTTTCGACGAATTCGTTCCTGACCAGCTAGGCGCTGCATTACGCCATCTATTCACAGTATCAGGCGACGGCATGCTTGGACTAGCAACTGCTTACATGCTAATAAAAACAGGGCAATTCGACACTGTGGCTATCGAAGCCCACAGTAAGGCTTCAGATATTTTAACATACATGGACATCATAGCCTTCGGCTTGGATCCAATATTTAACAGACCATTAGGTGGACATCCCTATTACCTAGCGGGAATGGAGATGAACCGCTACATGAATGACACTTGCACGACGATGGAGCAATGTGCTCAAGTGGTGGTGAAGAATAAGAAGAATGCTATAGAAAATCCATATGCAGCATATGGAGCAAATGTTACAATAGATCAAGTCCTATGCTCTGATATGCTCTTTTATCCATTGAAAAAATTAGAGATAAGCACTCCAGCTGATGGTTGTGTAGTCATGGTTTTAGCTTCGGAAAATGTTGCGGAGAAGCTAACCGACAATCCTGTATGGGTTAAAGGAGTTGGATGGTGTACTGAAACACCTAGCTTAGAAACAAGAGATTGGACAAGAGCTGAATACACTCGCATAGCAGCAGAAATGGCATACAAACAAGCAAAAATAAACACTCCATGGAGAGAAATTGACTTTGCAGAAATCCACGACCTATTTGCCTACAAAGAACTTCAACACATGGAGGCACTAAAGCTCTGCAAATATGGCGATGCAGGAAAACTAATTGAGCAAGGAGCTACAAACCTAGACGGTGAACTTCCAATAAACCCTTCAGGCGGATTGCTTGGAATGGGCTACGGACTAGAAGCTGCAGGTATGCAAAAGCTTCTGGAGGCTGTTCTGCAGTTAAGAGGCGATGCTGGCAAAAGACAAATACAAGACGCAAAAGTTGGTTTGGCTCACACATGGCGTGGAATTCCAACAGCTACAGGCGCTGTAGCTATTTTAAGCAACATCAAACGAGGTGAAAAATGAAATGTTTGGAAAGAAAAGAGTTGCAATTGTCGGAGCAGGCATAACTCTCTTCAGAAGAAACCTAAAAGAAACAGGAAAAGAGCTTTCTTATGAAGCTGCAAAAATGGCTCTTGATGCCGCTGGACTGGAATTAAGAGATGTTAAAAGTGTGGTGATGGGTTCAGCGCCTGACGCATTTGATGGAGTCCATATGAAAGGCGAATATTTGGCTGATGGAGCAGGAGCATATAAAAAGCCTTACACAAGAGTCTTTGTTGGCGGTGGAACAGGCGTTTTCACACCGTTGGCTGGCTGGTGGCATGTAGCCTCTGGGCAATTTGACACTTGCCTAGTTGTCTGCGAAGAAAAAATGTCCTCATGTTATCCACATCCACAATTCGCTTTCACGACAATATTTGACCCAATTCTTGAACGACCAATAGGCATGAACCTCATCTGGATATTCGCTTTGGAGATGAACCGCTACATGCATAAGCACAAATTAAAAAAAGAGGACATAGCCCTAGTCTCAGTTAAAAACAAGCGAAACGCACTTGACAATCCAATCGCCCAATTAGGCGCAAAAATAACAGTGGAAGATGTTTTGAAATCTGAAATTATGGCGTGGCCTGTTCAACGTTTAGATGTTAGTCCAACAAGTGACGGTGCTGCAGCAGTTTTGCTAGCCTCAGAAGACGTTGCAAAAGAAGTCACTGACAATCCCGTGTGGATTGACGGTGTAGGCTGGTGCATAGATTCTACAAATTGGACAAATCGTGACCTCTACTATCCAGACTATGTGGAGTATGCGGCTCGCATGGCCTATAAAATGGCTGGAATCAAGAATCCGCCGAAAGAAATCGATGTGGCTGAACCTTATGACCCATTTGACTACAAGGAGTTACATCACATGGAAGGCTTACTTCTATGCAAGAAGGGCGAAGCACCAAAACTAACCAGAGAAGGCGTAACGCAAAGAGACGGCGACCTACCCACATGTCCATCAGGAGGGTTACTTGGCTGCGGCAACCCCATAGCTGCAGCTGGCTTAATGAAAGTCAGCGAAATCTTCTGGCAACTACGTGGAGAAGCGGGAAAACGCCAAATTTCAGGCGACCCGAGAACAGGAGTGGCTCAGGCATGGGGTGACCTAATGCAGTACGGCTCAGTAATCGTGTTGAGACGCTGAAAGGAGGAGATGAAAATCATGAGTGAAAAAATCAAAAATTATCCAGGTGAGGCGCTTGAAACTAGAGTTATTAAGGAAGGAAAGGTGCCAACTGAGAAGTTTAGGCCTAGGGCAAAGTTTGCATGGAGTGCTGGCATAGCTATCGGCAGATTTCTTGATGAGTTGAAAAATGGGAAAATCATTGCGTCTACATGTAGCAAGTGCGGACGCATAATGGTTCCACCAAGAGTATACTGTGAACAATGCTATAAGCCGATTGACGATTGGGTTTATGTAAAGGACACAGGCGTAGTCAACACATTTTCAGTCTCATTCCTCGCTGCAGATGCAACTAGACTTAAAGAACCCATAATTGTGGCAATCATAAACTTGGACGGTGCATCGGAAGGCATGGGAATAATTCACAGAATGGAAGAAATAAAGGACTGGAAGAAAGTCAAGATTGGAATGAAAGTCAAAGCTGTATGGAAACCGCTGAAAGAGCGAACAGGCGCTATAACAGACATAAAATACTTCAAACCAGTGGAGGATGTATAGTCATGAGTTTGGAAAAATTAACAAATCCACTTAAAATACGCCATTGGCATGGCGACATGGAAGCAAATTACGTTTACACATTAGGTGTGGCTGGCGAACGCTTCTTCAAAGAGATAAAACAAAAAGGCAGAATAATGGGTGCAAAATGTCCAAAATGTGGAATAGTGCATTTGCCACCAAGAATGTACTGTGAACGATGCTTCGAAAAACTTGAGGAATGGGTTGACGTAGGCAAGGAAGGAATAATTCACACGTTTACAATCGCTACGATAGACATAGAAGGCAATAAACTGCCAAAACCAACAATTTACGCATTGATAAAATTTGATGGAGTTCACGGCGGATTAATCCATAAGATAGGCGAAACTGACACTGTGTGCATAGGCATGAAAGTTAGAGCAGTCCTTAAGCCGCCAAAGAAAAGGAAGACCTCTATAAATGACATTGAATACTTCAAACCAGCAAAATAAACTCAAATCACCCTCTTTTTCTCAGCAATCCAATTTCATGAAAAAGAAAAGCTACACTAAACATTTTTTGACAAAACATTGAAAGCTTTAAGACGAAAACAATCTACTTGACACCTTGAACACCTAAAAATTGATGTTTCGAATAGACGTTTTAAAACCGATAAGAAAATATCTTTTTTAGTTCAATAGCCTTATGTTAATCAAACACTCAAAATAGCTTAGTGATAGAGGAGAAGTTGGATAATGTTCGATGATGAAAAAATTAAAGAGATAAAGCGAGAGCGGGAACGCTGGGAAAAAACAACATTGCCGAACTGGATTAGGCAATGTCCAGAGAGGAAAAAGGAGTTTCAAAATCATTCAGGCACGCTGATTAAGGGTCTTTACACTCCAGAAGACGTTAAGTCGATGGATTATGTGCGGGATTTGGGCTTTCCAGGCGAGTATCCTTTCCTTCGGGGTGTACATGCTACTATGTATCGTGGTCGCTTGTGGACGATGCGAATGTTTGCTGGATATGGCACTGCAGCAGATACTAATAAGCGATTCAAATATCTTTTAAAGGAGGGCGAATCAGGTTTAAGCACAGCTTTTGATTATCCAACTATAATGGGTTATGATTCAGACCATCCGATGGCAAAGGGTGAAGTGGGCATTTGCGGCGTAGCTATATCTTCGCTGGAGGACATGGAAATCCTTTTTAACGGGATACCATTAGACCAAGTTACAACTTCTATGACGATAAATGGTCCTGCACCAATTTTACTTGCAATGTATGTGGCTGTTGGTGACAAACAAGGTGTACCGCGAACGAAGCTTGGCGGAACTACGCAGAACGATAATTTGAAAGAGTTTTTCGCTCAGAAACTTTGTATTTTCCCGCCAAAGCCTTCTGTGAAGCTTACAACAGACGTAATCGAGTACTGCGCAAGATACTTGCCAAAGTGGAACCCCGTTAGCATAAGCGGATATCACATAAGAGAAGCTGGCGCAACTGCTCTTCAAGAATTAGCATTCACAATTTATGACGGAATAGCTTATGTAGAATCAACGCTTGCAAGAGGATTGAAGGTTGATGATTTTGCTCATCGCTTATCATTCTTCTTCGCATCACATAATGATTTCTTCGAAGAAATTGCCAAATTCCGTGCAGCCCGTAGGCTTTGGGCGAAATTAATGAAAGAACGCTTCCATGCCAAAAATCCAAGGTCTATGTGGATGCGCATGCATGTCCAAACTTCTGGATGCACCCTTACAGCACAGCAGCCGCTAAACAATATCATACGCACAACAATTCAAGCGTTAGCAGCAGTTCTCGGTGGAACACAATCGCTACACACAAACTCCTTTGACGAAGCTTTATGTCTGCCAACAGAAGAAGCAGTAAGAGTTGCATTGAGAACACAGCAGATAATAGCCTACGAAAGCGGAGTAGCAAACACTGTGGATCCGCTTGGAGGTTCCTATTACATGGAAGCCTTAACAAACAAGATGGAAGAAAAGGCAATGGAATACATACAAAAAATCGATGACATGGGAGGAGCTATAGCTGCAATAGAAAAAGGATTTTTCCAAAAAGAAATCGCAGACAGTGCCTACCGATACCAACGGGAGATAGACGAGAAAAAACGTACTATAGTTGGCTTAAACGAATACACAATTCAAGAAAAATGCCCAATAGAACTTTTGAGAATAGACCCGAAAGTTGAAAAAGAGCAGGTCTCAAGACTGCAAAAACTAAAAAGGGAACGCGACAACAGAAAAGTGAAGGAGATCCTTGAAAAGCTTCACTATGCAGCAGAGAAGGATGAAAACCTCATGCCTACAATAATAGAAGCAGTAAAAGCTTATGCAACATTAGGCGAAATCACTGAAGTACTTCGAAAAGTTTACGGCGAATATAAAGAATTAATAGTAATTTAAAAGAGGCGAAAATGATGCAACGAAAAATTAGAGTATTAATCGCTAAACCAGGTTTAGATAGTCACGACAGGGGGGCAAAGGTGGTTGCCAGAGCCCTAAGAGACGCTGGAATGGAGGTAATCTACACTGGTTTAAGGCAGACTCCTGAACAGATAGTTGAAACAGCACTTCAAGAAGACGTAGACGTAATAGGTCTGAGCATTCTTTCAGGCGCCCACAAAGCTCTTTTCCCAAAAATAATGGAACTCCTAATGCAGAAGGGCTTAACGGATGTCATGGTTTTTGCAGGCGGGATAATACCAAAAGAAGACATACCAGAACTGAAGAAACTTGGTATAAAAGAAATATTTGGACCAGGAACGCCAACAGAAGAAATAATACAATTTGTTTTAGATAACATCCCGAAAAGAAGCTAACCATTAAGATGTGCAGGACTATTGACAACAGTTGAAGAAATAGTTAAAGGCATTCTGTCTGGAGACAGTAGAAGCATAGCAAGAGCCATAACCATCATTGAAAACAACATGCCAGAAGCCAAAAAAATAATCGCTTCAATCTATCCCTACACAGGAAAAGCTCACATAATAGGATTAACTGGACCCGGAGGCTCTGGAAAGAGCACTCTTATAGAGAAAATGGTGCGAGAATATAGACAGAAAAACAAAACTGTAGGTGTTGTGGCCGTAGACCCGACAAGCCCCTTCACAGGCGGTGCATTCTTGGGCGATAGAATTCGCATGCAAGAGTTGAGCACAGACGGGGGTGTCTTCATAAGAAGCATGGCGACCCGCAACTACCCCGGAGCTATAGCTAAGACGACAAAGGATGTTGTCAAAATACTAGATGCCGCAGGCAAGGACATAATCTTGGTTGAGACCGTAGGTGCTGGGCAGTCTGAAGTGGAAATAATTAAAGTGGCACAAACAATTGTCGTGATTCACGCGCCAGGTTTGGGGGATGAGATACAAGCTATAAAGGCAGGATTAATGGAGATAGCTGACATTTTTGTGGTTAATAAAGCTGATAAGGAAAATGCAGACAAAGCAGTAATGGACATCCAAGCCATGCTGCAACTGGATAATAAGGCACATGCATGGAAGTTGCCTATAATAAAAACTTCTGCCCTTACGGGCGAGGGCGTTTCTCAATTTATTGAAAAAATTGAAGAGCATAAACATTTTCTGGAAGTTGAGAAGGAAAGCAAGAGAAGTTTGACAAGAGCTGAAGCTGAACTTGAAGAGGAGATAAAAGAAATAGTGTCAAACTCTATCATCGAGGAATTGAAGAGTGAAGGAAAATTTGAGGAAATTCTGCAAAAAATTATGAAAAGAGAGATAGACCCAGCCTCCGCCGCAGAAAAACTCGTTCGCGAAAAATTTAAGAAGGCTAAATGATGCCGAAACTTGAAAAGGGACTTATTCATGTTTATACTGGAAACGGAAAAGGAAAGACCACAGCTGCCTTTGGACTAGCATTAAGGGCTATAGGCAGAGGATTTAAAGTCTACATAATTCAATTCATTAAGGGTGGATTCGACTACGGCGAACTGTACATTGTAGATAAACTTCCAAACCTTAAGTTGAAAGCATTTGGCAGAGGAAAATTCATATTAAAAAAGCCTGCTGGAGAAGAAGATATTACACTTGCAAAGGAAGCCTTAACTTTAGCTGAAAAAGTTGTAAAAAGCGGCGAATATGATTTAGTAATTCTAGACGAGATTAATGTAGCCTTAAACTTGAAACTGATAGATCTTAAAAAAGTTCTAGATTTGCTAAAAAATAAGCCAGTGCATGTGGAACTGGTATTGACAGGGCGTTATGCTCCAGATGAAATAATTGAAGTTGCTGATTTGGTTACTGAAATGAAAGAGGTTAAGCACCCTTTTAACAAGGGCTATGAAGCTAGAAAAGGAATTGAATATTAGCTTGAAGCTATTTTTCAAAATTCTAAAATAAAAATCATAAGGAAGAGTAGAATGCTAGAGAACAAAGGTAAAGAGAAAGAAAAATTTTCAGATTTGCTTAAAACTTCGTGGGTAAGGTCTGCCTTAAAATTGGGACTCGTTTTTGCAATTATAGGTCTCGTGATACTTTTAATTTTAAAAATTCTTAACATTGGAAGCACACAGTTATTTTCTGACATGAAAGCTTTTGTCGCAGAATATGGTCTTGTCGGCGTTTTTTTAGCTACCATTTTGGCTGGAACACTGGTACCTTTAGGAAGTCCAGCGCTGATAGTGGCTGCAGCGGTTTTAGGATTGCATCCGATACTGCTCATCATGACTTCAACTGTTGCGTTCACGATTGGCATGATGATTAATTATGGACTGGCTTGTCGCCTAGGAAGACCATACCTAATAAGGAAAATGTCGAAAGAAAAGGTTGAAGAAATCGCAGATTTATGGAGTAAGTGGGGCTGGATTCTTTATGCAATATTTGGATTCATTCCAGTCTTACCTGTAGAACTACTGTCGTTCATCTGCGGGACGCTAAAAACACGTTTGGACATTTTTCTAATTTTAAGCTTTATTCCTAGATTGGTGGTTTTTACGATTCTGGCCTATTTTGGTGAATATGTTGGCGCTTGGATGGGAGCCGCTTAATTAGAAAGGCTACTGTACGATTAGGGTTTAACGAAAGTTATGTTCTTCCATTTATGCAATGTGTTATTTTCTGATTGTTGGCGGAATTGCTATCAAAGTTTGGGTGCGACGCACACCTTTAATACGTTGGATTTCTTCAATTATGCTTCCAAGGTTCTCCATTTTCACAAATTCCACGTAAGCCACCACGTCGAACTGCCCAGTTACAGCATGTGCTACCTTTGTACCTTCAATCTTGAGCGTAGCCTCTGCAACACTCCATATCATGCCTGGCTCCGCGTTGATAAGAATGTAGGCTTCCAACAACCTTTTCCTCCAACTACATAGTATTGCTTGTTAACAAATAAAAAACTTGAGAAGAGCCTAGATGCATATTTCCAGCAAAGCTTTTCTGATACCAGACATACTACTTACATGATAATATGAGCAAGCTTAGCATCGGTGACGCTTTTTCAGCAGGTTTAGGCTTAGCCATGGGCTTGACAATGGCACAGTATATAGCTCAAGCCATGAAACCACGAGAGAGAATAGTCAAGCATGTTGTCATCTGCTTAAAATGCGGCAACAAGAACCCAGAAGAAAACAAATTTTGTGCACAATGCGGTCAAGCATTGCATCCTCCACCTCCAATTCAATGTCCAAGGTGTATGGCTATAATGCCATCAAAGATGAAGTTCTGTGGAAAATGCGGCTCTTCACTGGTAAAAACAGAGATGACAAGAAAAAAGAGAAAATAGCGATTTCTTTAGCCTAACTTTTCTCCACAGTTTCCGCAGAATTTGGTTCCAACAGGATTCTTCGCATCGCATTTTGGACAAGTTATTTCCGTTCCAGCACCAGTAGATTGAGTAAGCGGTGCGCCACAACTTCCACAGAATTTCATGCCAGCAGGATTCTCAGCCTTACATTTCTGACAGACAACTTTTGCTTGTGGCGCCAAACTTGCACCACAGTTTCCGCAGAATTTGGTTCCAACAGGATTCTTGGCACCACAACTTTGGCAAATTACCACTTGCTGCGCTTGTTGAGCTTGGGCTTGCTGCATTTGCTGCGCCATCATATATGGCATGGTTAAACCCATTCCAGCGCCTAATCCAGCAGCAGCTGCGCCGCCACCTTCTGAGCCTTTAAGTTCTGTTGCTGTTTCTTTCATGTATTGCATCATCATTGCCTGAGCCCCCATGCCTGAAGCAAACCTTCTGGCTTCTTCAGGAATCTTTACGCCTTCGAAGACGCAGTCTATGACTTTTAAGCCTACTCGTGCTGCTTCGTCGCTTATTTTTAATGTTACTTTGTCTGTTGTGGCGTCAACATTTTTTACAACCGTGAAAATGTCATGGTTGCCAAATTCGTTTATGATGCGTTCATTTATGAAGCCTCGAATATAATTTTCCACGTCTCTTGAAGTGCTTGCGCCTCGGTTGCCGAAAAATTCAACAACGAAAAGTTTTGGGTCTTCAACCTTGTATAGCATGTAGCCGAAGAATCCAAGTTCAGCTTGATATTTTATGTCGCCACTAGGCGCAGAATAAGCTGTGCCGCCAAAGTTTGCTCTAAACTGGCTGTTGCTTACGAATACAACTTCACACTCGAAAATGTCACCTATTATACGTAGTGCCCTTAAGGCAGCTGTTAAAAGTGGAATATTATTGCTTGTAATAGTGTGTCTTCCAGGTCCAAAAACATCATAAGCTTTACCATCACGGAAAAAAACAGCCCATTGATTCTCCTTAACTATAACTTGACTTCCATATTTTAGTGAAAGTTTCGGGAATCTGTAAGCTATGTCTTCTGCACCAGCATAATCCCATGCTACTTTTTCAATAACTGGCATCCCATCTATACCTCCAAGGGTCTAAATTTTTTCTCTCGTTCATCCCATTTAGACTCAAAACCAAGTATTAAGGATTTAATGTTCTTTGCTTTTGCTTGTGCATCCGTCCATTTTTCAGCTTGGCTGTCAGCATAAAGGTCTTCAATTGCGGCAATTAACGCTTGAATATCCGCGCTTAAAGCCTTGTCATAATCAAATACTCTAGTTAATTCGGTTTCTCTTATATGTCCTTTCCTATCCATTAAGCCAGCATAACCATAATCAGCACGATTAACCTTTTCAGCCACTCTGTCCATTACCTGTATCACTTTTTTGAAGTCGTCATTTGCTTTTCCAGCGTTTATTGCGGCTAGATAGAGTTCTTCCCATTTGTGCCGTAGGCTTTTGAAGTCAGCATAATACAAGTCTCGAAGTTTCTTGTCTAACTCTCGCAAATCTTCTTTTGTAGCATATCCTAAGCCGAAAACGTTTTGGATCTTTGCAAGTAACCCCTGCTTGTCTTTCACTTTTTCTAACGTATCTTTTTCAGACATTTTTCAACTTCCTATTTGATTTTGAATAAGGGTCTTCCTCCCCCTAAAACTTTGCCCTCGCAACCATCTACGGCTATAACGTAGTTTTCTCCTTTTAACGTGTAATGTACAAACCAAACTGGTGCATGCACAAGCTCTGCTTCACCCAGAGTCACATTTGTGTTGCATGTCTCAAGCGTGTCCACTTTGCCGCTTGCGATTAGGCGCTCTTTAGATTCAATTTCAGCTCTTATTTTGGCTTTAGCCTCATCCTCATTAAGCTCAATATTAAGAAATTCAGCATCAGGAGGAAGCTTACCTACATCAAACGGAATTTTCCTCGCAGCAGGCACATCATAATAGTTTATTTCACTAATCATTGTTCGCCTTGCTAGTGTTGGCCAAATGTAAGTGTTTGAAAATGAATAAGAGACACTTTGAGGCCTTCTGTCTTTTTGCTGCATTTCAGCATAAGCCTTAGCGCCTGCAAGAACCAGTTTTCCAAACTTTTTGAAGCCGCTTGCTCTTTTGTCTGTAACTGCTTCTTGTGCTTGGTGGATTTCACCCATGACACCTGAACCTGTTACGCCTTTTAAGAATGTGTTTGTGTTTGCTGAGCAAACCCAGAAGGGAACGTAACGAAGTTTCACGTTTGTTATCGAAGCTTCTTTTGAAACGCCCACTCTAAATAAGCCCTTATCCATGTATTTTTGAGCAGCTTCAACAGCTTGCTGAGCGAAAAGCCGATTTTCCAACATGCTGTGCCGTTTGATTTCTTCTCTTGTAGCTACAGCCATCGTAAAACCACAATATCTGCATGTAATTATGAGGTCTTCTTGTGTCACATTAAGCGGCGCACCACATCTTGTGCAATTTGTTGGCGGAGGCTGCGCAGGCTGGGGTGCTGGAGGAGGCGTAGGTTGGGGGGCTGCTTGAGATGGAATTGCTGAAGTGGGTGGGACTGATGGCTGCGCTGCTGCTTCTGTGTGGCTTTTGAAGGCTTGAGGATTTTTGGCGGAAGCTAAAATGCTATCTTCAACAATGAACCATGCTTCTTCATTATCATCTCTTATGCCAGAAACGATGAAGTCATCTGGAACACCTTTCACGCTTATAGTCTCTTTAGCTCCAAACATCCCAGATTTTTTGTATTCAATCAGAAAACTTGTTTCTCCAGTTAGCACACGTTCTATTTTGTAGCCTCGCTTTTCCATGGAAGATTTCAACTTTTCCAGTAGGGTTTTAATGTCAACACCTAGTCCTTGATAACGTGCCATACGCTATTCACCATGCCCTAGAATCTTTTTGGTCCTTGAGCTGTACGCCTTGCTTCGTCGCTATATCTTCGATTCCAAACTTCTTCGAGGTTGTTGCCGCACTTTGGACAAGTTTTGACTGGTTCAGATAATGGTTGTGTTATAAAGCCGCAACCGCCATACTGCCTAAGACATTCAATCACGTAAGGAAAGTTAATCATTGGCTTCACCTCATGTGTCAAGTCAGGTCTACCTTGAACTGCAGCAACACCCTTCACTTTTACTTCTAATTCAGTGAATGGGTCTGACCTTGAATATTGTGGAATGTCTATCTGAAAAGGCTGCTCGTAATGTTGCCCCTTTGCTAATTGAACTGGGCCTCCAATAGGGATTTTTCTTGTTTCCATTGAAGAACTGGAATTGAAGCTGCTGAAACCTTTCTTCCATTTAACTTTTCTATTGCCCCCAAATTCTAGTCTAAACTCGTTGATTGCCATGTCTTCTTGGGGGTCTATGACTATTCGACCAGTGAGTTTATCTGTGTATTCGTACGCGACTTCGTTTAGTTTTAATTCCATGTTTGCTTTTGGTGAAGAAAATTTTTTAAACAATCCCATTCTCTCGCTTCCTTAAGGCAAAATATTATTGCCTCTTCAAGGCTTTAAAACTTGTGAAACACTATTTTGTTATACTATTTTGTTATATTTCTGGTTAACAATGCCCTTAAAAATCAATGTGAAAACGTCATTTAATCTTATGGTACAATTAGCGGATACATTTCTTTCGCCACAAATTCCAAATATTTTTCCTTATCAGTTAAATTGAAAATTGTAACCGACGCATCACGTGTTATACCAACAACATAGCCATACTCCTTAGACCTTGCCACAACATACCATAAGTCGCCGTGCTTGCAATAATCTTCGAAAAGCGAAGTATTAATTAAATCAGGACCATAAAGTGACAGCTTGTTCACGTTTGGAATGTCAACATTATCAAAAAAAGTTATCTTCGTATCTTCAGGGTTTTTCAAATGGAATTCCCTCAAGGTTTCAGGTGAAATTCTTGCTTCTACAATGTCGCCAATTTTCTCGAACAGAATTTCGCTTAGTTTGTTTGCTATAAAATTGGCTATGCGCTTCTTCTCTACAACCGTTAAAAATGTGGCATTTTCCCTTTGAGCGAAGCTGAAAAGAGCCTCAACAGTGCGAGGCAAAGGCGCAACTTTACCTCTGTGAAAAACGTGAATCACATAATCATGCGAGTAAACGCCTCTAACCATATTCTCTTTGGGCTTTGGTAATAACCCAACAACTTCGGTAACAAGCGTAAACTTGTAATCGCCTTCTTCATAAGGCTCTTCTTTATGGTAGCCTTCAAGTCTTGAAGCAATTTCTGCTACAGAAAGCGGTTCAGAAAGCCTAAAAAGTTTACCAGCAACAACCATGGCACTCACCCATCCTTATTATGAGGTATTTGCTTAAGAGATTTAAGATTATTCACTTTGCTTGCTTCGTCTTTTCGCAGTTATCCTATCCATCTTTTTGATTTCCTTAGTTAATCTTAACAGCAAGGAATTATTTTTGTAGCCATATTTGCTCACCAATTCCATTGTCTCTTCTAACATGCTATTTTTTTCAGATTTCATGTCATAACTATCCTTAAAAGAGATATGAGAGATAACGATTTTTAAGCATAAACTTTGTCTAATTGCTTTAATAAGAGAGTTTTCACCTCTATTACTACCGCAGAGAGAGGCAAAAAGCATCAATGCTAATCAGCGAAGTAATCCTAGAAAACTTCATGAGCTACGAATATGCTAGGGTACCCTTTAAACATGGCGTAAACGTCATCTGCGGACCCAACGGCTCAGGAAAATCATCACTTTTACTAGCTATTTCCGTCGCTTTGGGACAATCTTACACGGAACGCTCCAAAAAGCTGAGCGATTTAATACGTTGGGGAAAAGACCAAGCCCGCGTCACCTTAATCTTGGATAACACAAGAAGGGGTAAAAGTCGCCCAGTTCCAAAATTCAACAAAGACCAAATTTTTCTTACACGTGTTCTGCGAAAGGATGGGCAATACTGGTTTGAGCTTGAGAATAGAGCAGCTACGAAGCAAGATGTTCAGAGGCTATTGTCAAAGTTAGGCGTTGACCCTGATAACATGCTTATTATAATGCATCAAAACATGGTTGAACAATTTACAGTGCTATCACAGCAAGAAAAACTGAAGATGGTGGAAACAGCAGTAGGGTTAGGACCTTACCGCGAAAACGTGTTACAAGCTCAGAAAAAACTCACGCGTATATTAAGCCAAGAAGAGTCAGTGAGCAAACTTCTGGAATCCGCGGAGCAGACGCTGAATTATTGGAGAGAACAATACGACAGATATCAAGAGAAGAAGCAGTTGCTAACAAAACGAAGATTTTTGGAAAGAGAACTTGCATGGAGCGAAGTTGCCAGAAGAGAAGAAATAATAAAGGCATTAGAAGCCGAAAAGAAAAGGGAACAAAACATTTTAGGACAAATCGAGGAAGAAGCAAAAGTTACTAATGCTGATATGCAAGTTCAGCAAGGTGAGCTTGAAAAGCTGAAGACTGATTGGAAAATGCTTTTTGATGAACGTTTAAACCTTGAACGCGAAAAAGCCAAGAGCGAAGCAACAATTTCATTCTGCGAGCAGTTGCTTAATGAAATGAAAGTTTTGGAGAATCCACATCTCCAGTTAAGCCTGTTATTGAAGGAACAAGCTTCAACTGAATTTTCGCTTCTGAAGGGTGAAAGCCTAAAGGAAATAGTTCAGAACGCGAATCAGCAACTTTCAAAATTAAATGTTGCCATAAGTGAAAATGTGGCTAAAGTCGAAGGTTTAGAGGAAAGAATCGAGAAAGTTGGAAATCAAGTTTTAGAAAGCCGAATAAAATTGGCTTTGTTACGGTATCGAACAGAAAATGTAAAGGAAAATTTAGGAAAACTAGAAAGCGACCTAAAAAATGCAAAAACGCATTTAAATGAGGCATTAGCAAAGGCTGAGCAAGCTGGACCAAGAATTGCAGTCATAAAAAGTGTAGGCGAAATTCTTGACGAGATACGAGTCACTGATGGACATTTAGCTGCACTTGCTGGAGTATCAGAAGACATAGAACACATGTACGAATCATATTCAAAGCTTTATTTGGAGCTTAAGGAAAAGGCGCAGCTTGTGGCTGAAAACAGGGAAAAAGCGTTGGAAGAAGTTAAGACAAGAATGCAGGCTTGGAGAACAGTAATCCAAAGCCTACTGGACCGTGTAAGCTTAGAATATCAAAAGATTCTTGAGCAAGCTCAAGCAGTCGGCGAAGTTAGACTTGCTAATGGACATGATATAGAAGCCGCAGGCTTAGAAATTCTCGTAGGCTTTAAAGGAGGCAAACCAGTTGCATTGGACGCTTACACGCAAAGTGGTGGGGAAAGAACAACGGCGACTATGAGCTTTCTCTTGGCTTTGCAACGACATGTGCGTTCGCCATTCCGTGCAGTTGATGAGTATGATATACATATGGACCCGAAAAATCGAGAATTAATAGCGAAAATGCTCATTTCAACTGTAAAGGATGCAAATGCGCAGTATTTGGTGATTACGCCGAGTCAGATAACGTTTGCAAGAGAAGAAGCGAATATAATCACCGTTCAAAATGTTGATGGAAAATCCATTATTAGAGAGGTTGCCTAATGCAGTCAAGAAGAGAATTGACAAAGGCTGGAAGAGAGAAACTTCAACATATAATTGAAATGTGCAGGTCTGTTGAAGAGCGTTCTCTTGACCCATTTTTGATAGATGTCAGCGAAATTATCAGCACAGTTAAGGCGTATTTTCCCGAATGGAAAATTCCAGAAGATTTATGCTTAGACGCTGAAACTTTGCATAGATTGGCATCGGTTATAAAACTTCAAAGCGAATGGGTTAAGCATCGTTCAACATCGCTTTATACAGACCCGTTCCTGTTAGAGGAAAAGCTTACTCGAACGACAAAAGAGGACATTGTTGAAACTTTTCTCAAAGCTTGGCATCCAATAATCGCTTTGGAACAAATTTCACTTCACAGCATCGCAGAAGCATTAAGATATTGGGAAAGCCTACTGCCATTAAAAGAGAGATGGAAAGAATTCCCCCCAGCAGAAATTGAGATAAGTCTTGCAACAAGAGAGGAGCTGATTGAACAGAAAATTTTGAGAGACAAAGCCTTCTCTGAAGAGTTGGAGAACAGCTGGCAAGAACTGAAGAGGCAAGTTGCAATAAAAGGCGAAAATGGAAAGATTCACTATTGGGACTTTGTTGGAGCAGAAACATATGAAGAAACGGTGCACAGAGCCTTCATAACAAGCTTTCTCGTGACTTATGGTTATGCAACATTGGAAATTCACCCATTAGAAGAAGAACTTTTCATCAAGCCATATGAGAAGCCTGTAACAAAAACTGGCAAAAAGCAGCTGGTTTCAATACCCATATCAGTTTCTGCAGAAGAATGGATGAAATGGAAAAGGGGCAAGAGCTGAATGAGCAAGAGGAAGGCTTATTATGCAAGCAAAATCAAAAGGGCAATTCATATGTTATTCTATCAAAGACACAAAAAACCAGGCGTAAAGGGATGGGAACTGCGTAAGGCATTAGGTTCAGACTATCCGAAAGTGCTGAAAATTTTGGACGATTATTTAAAAGCATTGGATCTACAGGTTAAAACGGTTTTTGAAGAAGAGAAGGCTGTGGAAAAACCTACGTTGGAAGAGTTGGATAAGGCACGATTCTACGTAACTTTAAGAGGCGAATTAACGCCTAAAGAGGCTAAGATGGTTGGTTGGCGAATAGATGATTTGGCTGGTTTGGCGATAGCAATAGCATACATAATATCAAAGAAGGGAAAAGCACCGAGGAAAGAAGTTGAAGAACTGCTGCGTGATAAGCTTCCAGGGTGGAAAGTTGACATCAACATTGACAGGTATATTCGCTATGGGTATTTGACACAAGACGAAAGCGAACAGTTATATTTGGATTGGAGAACACGCGCTGAAGTTGATCAGAAGGCGCTTATAGATTTGCTTTTGTCTAAGTAATCAATGTTTGTGTATGTATTTAAAAAAACGCAAAGTTTATATCCGTCGTTTTTAATTCGATAATTATCGAATTTAAATAGAGTTAAGTGAAATTTAAGGTGGTGAAAATCAAATTGTCCGACGAAACAAAAGAAGAAATAAAGAAGCTACGTGAAGAAATCGCAAACTTGAAAGACCAGCTCAAAAGCTTAACAGAACAGAAAAAAAGTAGAGGAATATACATCGACATTGGCAATAATGTGCGCAATTATGTAGAAGATGTCATGGAAAGTGTCGCCGAAGGAATAAACAGCGAACTTGAAAGATGCATATTCATCGGTCCAAAAGGCATGAAAATCATAAGGGGAAGAGGACCATCTCAGTACGAAGAACATACTGTTGAAGTTGACTATTCAAAAGTCTCTGAACTGATGAGCGCACTTGGTCAGGAGCATAGATTAAGAATATTGGGAGAGCTGGTGAAAGGTGGAAAATACATTAACGAACTGCAAGAAAAACTTTCTGAAATAACAGCAAGCACCCTTTCAAGCCACTTAAATATTTTAGAAGAGGCAGGTTTAGTGGTTCAGGAAAAGGTCAGAGGACGCTATTTAATCACAATGCCCGGCAGAATCGCATATAAAATGGCGTTAAGAATCACGAGATTTGTTGAAAGAGGGTATCAAGAATGATTCTGCAACAATATCGCTTGGATAACACGATTTTGAAGACAACAGAAGCCTTGAAATTACTGCAGTCAGAAAGGGCTATTATAGAAACTGATGGCAACACCATAGCTGTGCCAATAAAACTCGGCGAAGAAACAAAAGGCTACATATTCCATGGTCATAGTAAGCTGGTTTTAGACACCATCATTGAGACAAAGCAAGGTGCAATGGGCAAATCTGTGGAAAAGGAAATAAAGGAACCATTTCTGATGCTTGGCAAAACAAAAGATATCCAGCAACATTTGAGCACAGCAAATATAGAAAACTTGACTGCTATGGGATATAAAGATGGAAAGGATTTTATTGCTAAGGCTGAAGAATTGCTTCGCAGATTCTCTGGAAGTAGAAAAGTCTGGATTCACGATTGCTACTGCAACGCTTCAGGTGTCATTTTTGCCTTTTCCAAATGACACAAAAAAATTGGACATCCTTATAGCTAATGGTTCAAAACTTGTTTACAAAGCAATGGATAGAGTTTTCATAGCAAATGAGAACAAGGTTATTTTGAAAACTCCTCAAGAAACCATTCTTTCAAATGACCGAAAATCATTGATGATCAGAAGAAAGCAATTCTAAACAAAAATCCCTACTTTCTTATTTTGCGATAAATGAAGGCTATTAGGTCTATTACAATTATTGATGCAAGAACTAATAATGGGCTACCGAGAAATTGCTCTATCAAAGGGTCCATCGTTCAGCACCATTTTAGCATTATGTTATGCTTACATTTTGTATTTGAAAATATCTCTTGGCTAAAAATCGGAGACGCTCAGCATTTCTGCCATTTTTTCCTATAGCTACGCCTTTGTCTTTGGGGTTAACAGTTACAACAGCGATGGATTTACCATCTGGTCTTTCAGTTATGCGCACTTCTCGGACTGTTGCTGGTTTTAGTGCATTTTTGATAAACTGTGCAGGATTCTCGGAATATTCAATTATTTCATGTTTCTTGCCAGTCATTCTTTCCAAAGTGTGAATGTTTCTTCCACCTTTACCTATTGCTATGCCTATTTGACCCTCATTGACGATGAAGATTACGCGTCCTTGTTCTTCGTCTATTATGCAGTCTTTGACGCTTGCACTCGTTATGCTTTCAAATAACGCTATATAACGCATTTCTGTACTGGTGAATTTTATGCCGCTAGTCATTCATTTCCTCCAGATGATTCCTCTGATTCCGTAGTCTCTGTTAATCTAAGAATTTCTGAGTCACCAGCCTCTCTTATACTTAACGCGGAAACGGTAAAAGGTTTACCACATAAAGCAGCCAAATCCAAAGATGAACCCTTATAAGTTATTAATGGAACACTTGAAAGCTTGCAATAGTATTCTATGTCTTCACGTAATGTTTTGGGACAGTTTGAAGATAAAATTATCATTTTAGCTTTTCCCGTCTTAGCATTTTGCACAGCAGAGTTTGCTCCAAAAGAGACTTTGCCAGTTTTCGCAGCCGTTGCAATTGCCTTATCTATATCTATCATTTGCTTTTCCCTTCTTGTGCGAATGTTGACATGAACAGTTCCACTAGTCCCGTGCCAATAGGTATTGACTGCCCAACTATTACGTTTTCGGTTACGCCTTCTAATGGGTCGCTTTCACCTTTCACAGCAGCATCAACAATGTTTGGAACAGTAATTTCGAAGGCAGCTCTAGCCAAAACACTTGACTTTTTACCGCTTATACCATGTCTGCCTATCTGCTGCACTTCTCCAGTTGAAGTCATCATATCAGCAACAAGCATAACGTGACGAATGTCCACATCCAAACCTTGGTCTTCTAAGACACTTTTTGATTCATGCATCAAAGCGTTTCTTGCAGCTTCTATGCCTAAGGTTTTGGCTATTTCATGAACGTTGTTAGTCGTAGTTCTTGATGTATCTACTCCATAAACCTCTAAAAGTTTAGGCAAGTTTGAACCATCTGTTCTTATAACCCATTCTCCATGTTCTTCTGTAACAAGCACACGTTTTATGCCAGAAACTCCTTTAATGTAGAACGATGATACTTTATCTAGTAACTTTCTGAGAGCTTCTGCCTTCTTTGGCTTTATGTGAATGCTGTTGCTCTTTATTTTTATGGTACAGTTCTGTATCTGCAATTTATCCTTCAGTTCCAACATCGTTACTTCTCTGTCCTCCATCATTGTCTTGTCAAGCTTTACAACAATTTCCTCGTTTAACTGATCTTCATAAATCGTTTCTGCCAAATCCTCTAACGTCGTATAAACAATGTTACGGGCAATTTTGACAGCAGATTCTCTGCTTTTTCTATGTTCTTCAGTCAGATAAATAGTCATTATGGGTGTGGATGGGATTCTCCGTGCATCAACAATTTCAATTAATCGTGGCAGACCAAGAGTCACATTTTGCTCCCTAACACCCGCATAGTGAAATGTTCTAAGAGTCATTTGCGTGCCGGGCTCACCTATTGATTGAGCTGCCACAATACCTACTGCTTCGCCAGGTTCCATTAAAGCACGTTTGTACTGCTCTACTGTTAATTTGATTGCTTTTTCCACACCAGCAGCACTCAACTGTGCCTTAGCCAAATTTTGTTTTAGCTCATCTATAAGCAAAGGTGTAAGCTGACCCTCAACTTCCTTCAACTTATCTTTAATAAAATTGGCTGACGTTGGTTTACCTTTTCCCATGGCAATTTTTAACTGGTCAATTAATCGGCTTACATTAACAGCCTTTCCATGATCACTCTTAGCAGGGTCAACTCCATCTTCACCATAACTGAATTGAATTATGTCTCCTGCCGAATTTCTGACTGTTCCATCATATTCCAAGCGTATGTGTTCAAGCGCATTAATGAGTCTTCTTTGCATATAGCCACTTTGTTGTGTCCTAACCGCTGTGTCAACCAGTCCTTCTCTGCCTCCCATTGCATGGAAGAAAAATTCAATGGCGTCAAGTCCTTTCTCATAAGAAGCATACACGAATCCCCTAGCTTTTGGACTTGGGTCGCCTGACTTGAAATAAGGTAGAGCGCGACCAATATATCCACGCAATATTCTTTTCCCACGCACTGACTGCTGCCCTATGCATGCGCTCATCTGTCCAATGTTCAGGCTTGACCCTCTGGCGCCGGTTCGCGTCATTACTATGCCAGAATTTTCAAGAGTGAAATCTTCATCAGCTATTTTTCCAGCATCATCTCTCGCTTTAGCCAGTTCATTCATCACATAAATCTCAAACGAGTCTTCAAGCGTTTGTCCAGGAAGTCTAGGCAAGGTGCCTTTGCGGTAGCTTTCTATGAGTTCATCAACTTTTTTCTGAAGTTTTTCCATTGTCTTCCTTATTCGGCTTTCAGCAGTTGGAGATAAAACGAGTTCTTGATAAGAGTAAGTAAAACCTCGCATTGTTATGAAAAGCTTCAGCAATCTTGTTATTTTGTTTAAGAATTCCCTTCCTGCTTGTGTTCCATAATCCTTTATTATCCTATGAAGAAGGCTTTCAGACTGTTCAGCGCCGATTGAACGTCTATCTATTATGCCGCTTACAAGTTCGCCGTTTTTCACAACTACGTAGGCGTCGTACTTGCATTCTTCCTCTTCACATTTGGTACATCCTTGACAAATATTTGCCTTTAAAACATAATTCATGTCTTTGGGCAAAAATAAGCTGAAAATCTGTTTTCCAGTCCAGAGAGGTTGTGGCTCTTTAATCGCAGGTTGAGGCAAAGGTCCATTATAACCAGCTGCCATCAACAATCTATTAACTTCTTCCTTTGTTAGAAAATTCGACTTTCTTGTAAATAGATATGCAGCCGTTATAAAGTCTCGAATGGCGCCTATTATTGGTCCCCCAAATCTTGGGGATAGTATTTGGTCTTGAACTTGCATTAGCAGAAGCGCTTCTGTTCTGGCTTCTTCGCTTTGCGGTACATGCAGGTTCATTTCATCCCCGTCAAAATCTGCGTTGTAAGGCGGGCACACGCATAGATGAAGGCGGAATGTTTTGTAAGGCAGAACACGCACATAATGTGCCATTATTGACATTCTGTGAAGTGAAGGTTGACGGTTAAAAATGGCTATGTCACCATTTTTGAGATGCCTCTCTACAATGAAGCCTATTTCAATTGCTTCGGCAATTTTTTCTCTATCAGTAACGAATTCAAGTCTTATGCGTTTACCGTCAGGTCTGATAATATAGAGTGCACCAGGATATTTTTCAGGTCCATTGACAACGAGTTTTCGCATTTCTTCAATATTCCATTCCGTTACTTTTTCGGGAACGGACAAGCGCATTGCAACTTCAATTGGGACACCTACTTCGTTTATGTCAAGGTTTGGGTCTGGAGATACAACGGTGCGTGCTGAAAAATCAACTCTCTTTCCAGATAGGTTGCTTCTGAATCTTCCTTCTTTTCCTTTCAATCTTTGTGAAAGCGTCTTCAACGCTCTTCCAGAACGATGTCTTGCAGGAGGAATCCCAGAAGCCTCATTGTTAAAGTATGTTGTCACATGATATTGCAGAAGCTCAGACAAGTCTTGAATTATAAGCGTCGGGGCTCCAGCATCCATGTTTTCTTTTAGCCTTTGATTAATTCGAATTATGTCAACTAACTTGTGGGTTAAGTCATCTTCTGAACGAATCCCCGATTCTAATGTGATTGAAGGGCGAACATAAACAGGTGGCACGGGCAAAACTTGCAGAACCATCCATTCTGGACGAGCAGTCCTAGGATTAAACCCTAAAAGTTCAAGGTCTTCATCTGATACGCGCTCCAGCCTTTCCCGAACCATGCTAGGTGTTAATGGTTCAGAGCCGCTTTCTGGAATTTGTTCGCTGAATTTTGTTGGTTTTTCAAAAACTATTTTATATTGGATTGCACCACAATGGGGACATTGCTTCGTTTTTGTTTCTTGTATAATCCACTTGTAAACTTCATCTGGAACCAAGCCCAAAAGTTCACGGTTTTTATTGATTCTGGCTCGAGTTCTTTTCACTACGTCATCAGGAAGCAAGATGCGCCCACAGTTTCGGCAAGTCGATTTTAAAACTTCAGATATAAGTTTTGTAAATTCAATGTGGATTATTGGAACAGCAAGTTCAATGTGTCCGAAATGTCCAGGACAGCGAATGGCTGTGTTACCGCAAGTTTTGCATCTCTGTCTTGGTTCGAGGGTTCCAAGTCTGCCATCCATCAAACCAGCAGTGATAGGAGCACCATCTTCATCATAGGTGTCAGGTGTCTGAATCTCTACGACAGAGAGTTTACGCACATTTTGTGGCGAGAATAGACCAAAGTTAATTTCATCAACAACTTTATGGATTATCTCTTCCGTACTCATATTAAGCCTTCTCCTTAAGCTTTAATTTAGGCGCTATGCAGAGGCTCATCAATTCCTGAAGAAGGAGTTTAAATGCATAAGAGATTATCACCGGGGAGATTTTGGCTTTATCTTCGCAAATCCTGCAAACATATTTTCTCTGTTTCATATCATAATATGCTATGTAACCGCAATTTTCACAAACATAAAGTGTATATTTATCTGACTCTTCCAACAATCTGTCTCGAAGAAGCATGGCGGCGCCATGCCCAATTAGACAGTCACGTTCCATCTCACCAAATCTTAGACCACCACCTCTGGCTCTCCCTTCAGTAGGTTGTCTAGTAAGCATCTGCACTTGTCCTCTGGCTCTGGCATGAATCTTATCAGCGACCATGTGATGCAGTTTCTGATAATACACGACTCCGACAAATATGTCTGCAATGAATTTTTCGCCCGTTATGCCATTGTAAAAGACTTCACTGCCTGTGTGGCTGAATCCTAATTTGACTAACGCTTTTCTAAGTTCTTCTGATTTTTCATTTTCAAATGGTGTACCATCCACTGGCTTCCCTCTTAGGGCTGCAACTTTTCCACCTAAAGATTCTATAAAATGTCCAATGGTCATTCTAGAGGGAATAGCATGCGGATTGACTATTATGTCTGGAACTATGCCGTCTTCTGTGAATGGCATGTCTTCCTGTGGCACAATTAATCCTATTACTCCTTTTTGTCCGTGGCGAGAGGCAAATTTGTCACCCAATTCTGGAACCCGTTGATCACGAACTCTAACTTTGACAAGTTTGCTTCCTTCTCCTGACTCTGTTATGAAAATTGCATCAACAACTCCTGTTTCTGAGGGACGCATATCCACCGAAGTATCTCGCATGGATGGCCCTTTCACTTCAAATTCCTTATATTCTTCCAAGAATCTAGGCGGACTGATTCTGCCTATGAGAACGTCACCGCCTGAAACTCCCGATTCCAAGCTTATTATACCGTCAGGTTCAAGCAGCCTATAGTATTGTTCTCCTCTATAGCCACGGGTTCCAGGTTCAGGTTGAATGAACTTGTCTTTTAATCCTCCTAAATACTGGCGACATTCAGCTTCGTATATTCGATAGAATGTTGAGCGCCCCAAGCCTCTTTCAATTGAGGCTTTGTTGAATATTAGGGCGTCTTCCATGTTGTAGCCTTCGAAAGAAAGAACTGCCACTATGCAGTTTTGTCCGGAAGGACGAAGTTTGTAGCCCATCATCTCCATTAACGCAGTTTCAACAAGTGGTATCTGCGGATAATGTAGAATATGTGACCTTGAATCTACACGTTGATTAAAGTTTGTTGCGTAAACTCCTAAGGCTTGTTTTGCCATTGCAGCTTGGTAGGAGTTACGTGGTGATTGGTTGTGTTCAGCGTAAGGTATTGTTGATGCACAGATTCCAAGAATCGTGTAGGTTGCAATTTCCATGTGGGTATGTTCTGGAGTTACTGTCTGAGAGCTTATGGCAATGAATGCATTTTCCTCTTCTTCAGCGTCTACGTATTCAATTATTGCGTTTTTGACAAGGTCTTCCCATGACCATTCGCCAGTCGAAATTTTCTCAATATGCTCTGGTTGGAGTTTTGAAATGCCATTTTCAATAATTATGAGTGGTCTTCTAACTCTCCCCTCATCACAATTAACATAAACCTCATCTCTTTCTCCGTGAATTTTTGAGAAGTGGGCTATGTTGACTTCTGTCGAGATTTCCCCTCTTCTTCGCCTTTCCCTGAACTCTCGCGTTAATTCTTCTGGATTGTTACAGTATCCAATTATGTTTCCATCCACGAATATTTTGGCTCCAGAGAGTTTCAAAGTTTCGTTTGCTTCGTATACAGGCATTACACCCATGCTGAAAAGCACTTGTTTTATCTTCTCAGAATTCACACCTACTGAAATACATGCGGATAATGCAAGGTTTTTGACCAAACCACAATTGGAACCTTCAGGAGTTTCATTCGGGCATAGACGACCCCAATGAGTTGCATGTAAGTCTCTTGCTTCAAAGTTTGGTTGGCTTCTGCTCAATGGCGATTGCAACCTGCGTAGGTGACTAAGTGTTGAAATATGGTTTGTTCTGTCTAAAAGTTGAGTTACGCCGACTCTGCCTCTTCCCCAATTTCCAGTAGCAAGCGCATGTTGAAGCCGTTCTGTTATTATTCCTGGGCGCACTGCAGCAGAAACGGTTATTATGGAGCCTTTCACTCCTATGCGTTCAAGTTGGTATTTTATATCTCTAACGAGGTTTCTGAAGGCTACTCTGAATAAATCTGCAAGGAGAGGACCAGCAAGTCTCAATCGCTTATTTTTGAAGTGGTCTTTATCGTCTATTTTTCTTCTGTCAAGTTTTAGTTCAATTACCCTACATGTCATCTCGCCTAGGAAAAGAGCCTTGTCTCTTCTGCTTTCGCTTGTTCTTCCAATGTGTGGTAAAAAGTTCTTGTCCAGTATCGTCTCTGCTTTTTGAATACGATATTCTTCAACTTGACCGTGGGCAACACGGTTTCCAATGAATATGATAGCATCCTTTACCTTGTCTACTCCTACAGCCTTTTCAAAGGATGGGTCAAGTTCTGCCTGTATTTCCTTTTCGACGGAAACTGCTTCGGCTATTTCCTTGTCAGACTCTAAACCCAATGCTCGCATAACCACGATTAAAGGAACCTCTGATGGCACACCAGGCATGGAAACGTATATGGCGCTGTCTGACTTGATTTTTAGTTCAATTCTCGCCCTAAAGCCCACTGTTGTAGAGAACATTTTTGTTTGATAGACTGGTGTTGCTCCCTTTTCGTCTATGTCCACTATTATGCGGTTTGGTGCCAAATCTTCCATGGCTACGATTACGCGTTCTGAGCCGTTTATTACGAAGTATCCGCCTGGATCGTCTGGGTCTTCGCCGCATGCGATTAGTTCTTCTCTTGAAAGCTGTGAGAGGAAGCATAATTTTGATTTTAGCATTACCGGAATGTTCCCGATGTAGACGAGTTCTGTGTCTTGCTCTCTGCCATCTATTATTGGTGTCATTTCAAGAGCTACTGGGGCAGCGTATGTTAGATTTCGGAGTCTTGCTTCCATGGGGTAGATTTCATGTTTTGTGCCATCTACCTCTGTTGTATACGGTCCAGTTATTCGAGTTTGTGGGTCTATTATCCAGATTTGTCCGAGTTTTACTTTGTATGGGCTTTCTGGAACTTCTATGGGGATTTCACCTACTTCGTCTATAACTTCTTGCAAGCCATGGTCTATGAATTCGTTGTAAGAGTCCAAATGTTGGCGCACTAAGCCTTTATCTTTGAAAAACGCCATTAACAGTGAATGGGTATCTTCTTTTGAAATTTCATTCAATTCAGATCAACCCCCGCAGTTTTGCGCTTAAACATATATAGATAGGATTATGTGCTGCGGGTTTTTTCAAACTTTTAATCTCCTCCGATTGTTGGATCATCCAACCGAAAAAGGGTCTCCAATATTTTAAAGAGCTAAACACCTAAAACCGCACAGCTCTCTAATAAACTTTTTTGTACTGCATTGCAGTTTTTGTGAATTTAGACGTTTTGCTTTTGTTTTTTGGCTGGTTGATGCAAAAGTATTTGTTATCGCTCAGTAAAGGAGTTTAGGGAACAAATATTGGAAGAACGAGGATTTAAGGCGAAGATTGTTTGGCTTATTGCAAATGGGCAAACTGAAAAGGCTTTAGAACGGCTTGCAGAACACTATGGTGTTGAAGCACCTAAGCTGAGAGTTGGTTTGCCTAAAAGACATAAGAAGGCTTTTGGATGTTACATTGCGAGGAGCAACACAATTACTGTTTTAAACAGTGATGTTCTGAAAGATCCGTTCATTATTCTGCATGAGTTTTACCATTGTATAAGAACAGGCTTAGATGTGAAGCATAGGGGAAGTGAGAGGTATGCGAATGATTTTGCGATGGGGTTTATTGAGGCATACAAGGCTGTGATGAGTGAGATTGGTTTGGGATGAAAGCTCTTATGTATGTGCAAAAGTTTATAGCCCCTTTCTAGTAACAGACAAATATGAGTGTTAGTGAGAAGTTCTCTCGATTTCTTCACAGGCTTGTAGACACATAATCATCATTTGCTTGCATTTTTGTCTCATTTCAGATGGCATTTCCGTCATCATTTTTCTGCAATCATTTTCGCGAAAACCTTCAACCATCATAGGCAGTATTAGCTGAACCATCTCCGCTTTCTCTTCATCACTCATACTATTCATGAATTCGCGCGCCATCTTCAGCTTTTCCTCTTTACTCATGTTCTTAATAAAATGTCTGATTAAACCTTCCAACGGAATAAACCTCCACTAACGCAACAGTCAACCGCATCTACTTTAAATCTTATTCTAAAGCATTTCGGAAAAAGATAATAGAAACCAAGAGAGATTAGAGAAAATGACTCTCGCAAAGGTGCAGCGGTAGCCAAGCCAGGTCAAAGGCGAAGGTTTATTGGGAGAAAAATTCGTATATAATCTGTCCTATTTGTATTAATGCTCGCCCTACTACTAGAAAGATTTGTCCGATGGCTCTGAGAAAATTAACTATCTGTAGCCAAAGAGGTTCTTGCGCCCCTATCGTTTGGATTGTTTGACTATACATTCAGAATCACCTCCTTGCCTTTCTAGTCACCTTCACCATCATTTCAATGGTTTCAGTTTCGATGCAATGGCTTCATTGAATTTTGTTCTTTCTTCGTCCTTCAAGCCTTCGAGTTTTAATTCTCTGGTTAGTATCACCCCAGCCAGTTTCACAGCTTCGTCGTGTGGCAGATTCAGCCAATAACAAATACCGTAGAAAATCGCCCCGTTGACAACTTCGGTATAGTTGTAGTCTTGACCTAACAGAAGCAAGAATCCTCTTACAACATTGATGATTTGGTCTAGCCTTGGATCAATTGTAACAGTTCTTCTACTCATTTTTATCACCTCAGATGATTTGATTCTTAGATGAGAAGAAGCAAAGAGTCTCTTATAAGCGTTGCGGTCAATGTGTAATGACGCTTGGTTCATCAGGGTTTCAGCTTTTTGCTCTAACAGATACTGGCTGCATATTTCAGAGTTCAATAATAAGTTATGAGACCCGAATTCTAATCTGTCTGGATGAACTTCTTCATAAGCTCTAAATCCTCCAAAAGTTTCGGAAGGTATTTCTTGCCCCGATATCTGAGCATTTCATGGAATTTTCCTTTTGTTTATTTGCCTTTGAGCCATTTTTGGATGTGTTGGCGTTCTCGGTCTGTTAGTATTCTTTGTCGCATGGTTCTACTGTTATAGTAGAAAATGTTATGAAGATTATACTACAACTGTAGTAGAGGAAGAAAGCATGCTAAAAGTTAAGCCTAGAGGCGTAATTTACCATCAACCAAGAAATGAACTTGACGAAGATGTCGCTCTTTTGCTTGGCCTTCATGTAGGCGATGGTTGGCTTTCTGATAAATGGGGCATCGCATGTGAGAAGAAAGACAAGTCTATGATTCTAAGGGTCACTCAGCTTGTTAGGGATGTTTTGGGTGTTGAACCCATAAAGCCCTGCGAATGTGCAGCAGGGAAAGCAATTATGATTCGAAGTGGGCAACCGCAAGTATTAGATTTCTTTCGAAATCATTATCTTCCGCAAGGCAGAAAAACTGGAAAGGTAAGGATTCCTCAACCGATTCTTGAATCCAACAATGAAGCGGTAAGCAAAGCTTTTTTGCGTGGTTTGTTTAGCACTGATGGTTGTTTCAGTTTTCAGATTAATCGAGGTTCTCGCGTGGAGATTCAGGTTAAGAGCAAGAAATTGAGGGATGATTTCATCTATTTGACTAGTCAACTTGGTTTCTCATTTCGCTTCTATGCATATCTTCCACCCAGAGGCAAGAATAAGGCTCCTCTGCAAGTCGCGTATACGACGCAAACAAGGCAAGTTGTTAGGTGGATGGAGGAAATCGGCTCAATCAAAGACTCACATATACAGCAATATCAGCATTGGAAAAAGATAATAGAAGCGAAGAGGAGTTAGAGAAAACGGGTTCTGCCAGTGTGCAGGGGTGGCAGAGCTTGGTCAAACCCGCAACTAGTAAGAGGGGCTAAACGCGCGGGACTCAAGATCCCGTCCCGTAGGGGTACGTGAGTTCAAATCTCACCCCCTGCACTACTTGTCCAGTTCCCTTAAGGGTCTACTATAGCTGTTAGGTACCAAAGCCAAAACAAAACGGGCCAGATGAAATAGAATAGACTTCCTAATAGGTGGCGCAAGGGCGAAGCAGAGTCTCTCCCCTCTAGGTACCATTCGTATTGCGGAGTCTTGTCAACTATTTTGCCATCAAAATAAAGTAGAACTGCAGCATAGATCCTATAGAAACCGAATGGCACAGAAGCTAACAACGGTATTAACAATAGCCAAACAATGTTTGCTGGGCTGATAGATAATTCAAGCTGAACGCTTCCTAGTGGTAAAAGGATTAATGCAAAATACAGGGAAGGTATGACATTCACAATCAGAAATGATATCAAGAATCTTTTCTTTGATTTATTCCAAAACTTCCCAGTGTCTATCCATTGCTTTCTTTCTTTGCACCATTCTCGTCTAGATAGCATTGTGTCCGTAGGAAAGCTCCCAGGGGGGAAGAGTACTTAACATAATGCCGAAAAGGATAGAATAGAACAATAGGAAGATGTCCTGAGTGACATTGAGCATATTGCCACCATTTTGAATCTAAGAGTTTGAAATATAAGAATTTCCCACGTATTGCTAAGGATATATTGCGCACTTCCCTAAAAAGACTCAAGATCCTTTCCCGTAGGGGTTCGTCGGTTCAAATCCGACCCGCTGCACTTGTATGTTATTGAATTTTACGAATTATGGTAAGGCTGAGTGAACTGTAAAAAACTAAGGCAAGGTTACTATTGGCTTATTTGTGCTCCTAATACATGTTTAGAGTTTTAATCTTGTTTTTTTCAGAAAATTTGATCTTTTTCGAACTCTTGAAAAGTAGTAGATTTGCAAAATAGTTGTCGCCAACCATATAATTATGAAAAGCACTGTTACCACTCTTAGTTCCAAACTTTGGATAAAGATATTCGCCAGCAGAAAAGTTACTGACAGAGCAGCAGCAACAATCCGAACGATTCTAAGTGTAAAGATTCTATTCCGTAAACCCAAAGCATCCTCTTCTCTGCGCATTTGCTCTTCAATCTTATTCAATCGCTCCTCATTAAGATAGTACTTGCCATTTACCTCGACAAAAATGCCTGAACTACCAAGACGTCTCTTCATCGCCTCTACAAAACCAAACGGAAGACCCAATTCCTCTGCAGTCATTGCTCTGTCTGGACTAACGGCCCCTTTTTGCCGAAACCTTTCAATTAAGTCGGAAAGCCATTTTCTGGTTTGTTCACGTTGCCTAAACATGATATCCCAGCATTGTAGAAAGCATATAGGATAAGCCAAGATTTAAGTTCGTTGTTAGAAAAGTTTTTAGTTTTCAGAGAATGTTGTTGTATTTTGGGTTTTGTTGTAGTTTAGTTGAACAATTGATTGAAAATCTTTATTAAGACTCAAGATAAGCTAAACTGCTGTGGTAAAGAAAAATGAAACAAAAACAAGACACAAACTTGAACAAGAATAAAGAAGACTTAAAGTTTGATGTGATTGTTGATGATATTCTCTTATATAACATCTTATTGCGTCAAAAGCCAACATGAGCAGTGAAACTTCAACAATTAAATAATTGAGAAATATCGTTCAAATCAAACAAAATTGCCACTCAAACTTTTAAGTCTCATCCTAATTTATTCTCTATGCAAGCTATAAGGAGAAAATTTAGAATTTGATTAATAGAAACCTTGTGGGCAGATGCGGACTATACTGCGGGGCATGCGTAATCTACAGAGCACACAAAGACGGCGGAGAATATTTAAAAAGAGTTGCAGAACACTTTAAATGCCCTCCAGAAAAAGTGCAATGCGAAGGCTGCATGGTTCTAACACCAGATTGCTGGGGATATAACTGCAAAATCGTCAAATGCTTGATAAGCAAGGGCTTAGAATTCTGTTACCAATGCAACGAATACAGGAATGGCATATGCGAGAAATTTGAGAAACTGGCTAAAGGCTACTTGGATGATGGTGAGGACATAAGAGCGAATCTTGAGAGAATAAAGAAAGGCGAAACTGAAGAGTGGCTACGTGAAAGCAAAGAACTGTATAAGTGCGCTGTGTGTGGAAAACCTTTGCCTGTGAGCAGAATAAAGAGAAACTGCTATCATTGCGGAGCAAATCTATCCAAAGGCATTAGAAAGGACTAAAATTGAAAATGTAATCATTAGGAAAAGATATATCGGTGTGTGTTGTTAGAAAATTTTCATAACTTGATGAAAGGCGAACCTAGTGAATTTAACCGACAAGATACTAAAACAGAAAAAAGAGAAAAAAGCAGTGATTCTAGCTCACAATTATCAAAGACCAGAAATTCAAGACATTGCCGATTATGTTGGCGACAGCATAGAGCTTAGCAGAAAAGCCATGAATGAGAGGGAAGCAGAAATAATAGTGTTTTCTGCCGTGGATTTTATGGCAGAATCAGCAGTAATTCTTAACCCAGAAAAAAAAGTTTTGTTGCCAAGCCTTGGTGCACGCTGTCCCATGGCACAGATGCTCACAGTTGATGAGATTAAAAGGTGGAAAGTTCAATATCCACTTCTGCCAGTGGTCTTGTATGTGAACACTTTGGCTTCAGCTAAAGCCTACGCAGATGTATGTTGCACATCAGCAAATGCAGTGGAAGTTATAGAGTCTTTGAATGCTGAGACAGTGCTTTTCGGACCTGACCGCAATTTAGCTGAGTACGTTCAAAGGAAAACTGAAAAAACAATAATCTCAATTCCAGAATGGGGATTCTGTCCAACCCATTTGCTGTTTCAGCCAGAAGATGTGCAAGTGCTAAAGATGCAGTATCCAGACGCAGTAGTCATGGTCCATCCAGAATGCTCTATGGAAATGCAGAATGTAGCCGATTTTGTTGGAAGCACCTCGCAAATGTGTCGTCACGCAAGAGAAAGCAATGCTAAGACTTTTATTGTGGCCACTGAAGAAGGACTCCTTCACCGTTTAAGACAAGACAACCCTCAGAAAAAGTTTGTTTTGGCTTACGAAGGGGCCGTTTGTCCAAATATGAAGTTGAACACTCTTGAAAAGATATACTTGGCTTTGAAAGAGGAGAAACATGTTGTCACTGTTCCAGAAGCAATAATAAAAAAGGCTAGAAAAGCTTTGGAAAGAATGTTTGAAATGACAAATTAAAGAGAGCTAGAGTGAAATAACCATCGTTTTAAGCAGTTTCACGCCTCTTTTAGCTGCTAATTCATCGCTTAGCCGACGAACTTCAACAGCATCGCCTTTAACAGCTACAGCCTCCAAACAGTCACGCTCGCTTAAGTGAATATGCATTGTTGAACAGATTATGTGAGCATAATGATGCTGAACATGCGTTAATTCACTTTCTAGCCCTTTAACTTCGTGGTCATAGAGCATCATCAACACTCCAGCTTGCGTTCCCCTTTCATCATGAAGCCATTTCTTTTCAGAAACAAAAAGCCGAACAGCGTCTTGAACAGCCTTAGAACGATTTTCATAACCCATTTTACTAATCACATCGTCAAAATCCCTAAGCAATTCGGGAGGAAATGTAACACTTACACGAACTATTCTAGTCATGTGTTTCCCATTGAAAGATATAGAAGTTTGTCATAAAGCTTTTATGTGAGATGGTAACACTATAATATCAAAAAGTATTACTGAGGAATAGCATGCACATTCCTGATGGCTTTTTAAGTCTTCCAATAAGTGCTACAATGTACGCGATATCCATAGGATTCCTTGCACTGTCTTGGAAAAAAGTAAAACCTCTCTATCCAAAATCTCTTGCTCCTTTATTGGCAATTTCAAGTGCCTTTGTTTTCGCAGCCCAGATGATAAACTTTCCAATTGCTTACGGAACCAGTGGGCATTTAGTAGGAGGCACGTTTCTTGCAATGCTCTTAGGACCTTACGCAGCAATTCTGAGCATGACAATTGTCTTGTTAATGCAAGCATTATTTTTTGCAGACGGTGGTCTACTTACATTCGGCGCCAATGTCTTCAACATGGCTGTTATAGGCGGATTAAGCTTCTTCCTAATAAAATTCTTCACAAGTGACCTCAAAAAAGAAAAGTGGCTTTTCCCAATTGTCTTCATAGCTTCCTGGCTCTCTGTTGTATTGGGCGCCTTAGCCTGTGGCTTGGAAATAGGTTTGTCTCCATTTTTTTCAGAGGTTGGAGGAATCACCGTTACTGTTCCAGCAATGCTTTTTTGGCATTTCTTCATTGGTTTAGGAGAAGCAGCAATCACAACCACATTTATATCTCAACTTCACAAGCTTCAACCTCATGTTCTTAATGGTTTAGCAATCATTAGGGGGAGGCTATGAAGGGATACCTTAAAGCATTAATTCTCATATTATTTTGCCTTGCGATTTTGATTCCTTTTGCTTCAGATTTTCCAGATGGGTTAGAAAAGGTTGCAGAAACCCTTGGAGTAGAAGAGAATGACCAACCATGGATAGGGTTAATGCCTGACTACAAATTACCAACAATAGAAATACCCTACATCTCAACACTTATTGCGGGCATCTTCGGAGTCTGTTTAGTTTTCTGCGTCGCGTTCTTATTTGGAGTAGCAATAAACAAGACAAGAAAGAGAGATATATAAGGAACAACACTTTACAACGCCAGATATTTTCCTTATAAGCATATTTTGCGCCTTATGGGCAACCTTAAACTTGACATTAGGACCACTTGGTTTGGACTTCCAATCTTTTGCGATTTCGCAGTGTTCTTCATGCTCTGCTCGCTACATGAGCACTAAGCAAGTTTGGAGCAGTCTCTTTGGTTGTATTAAAGGCTCAATAATATTTTTTAATAAGAACCTCACCACTTATCATTGGCTTTGCAACCTTAGCTACAGCATTGTCCGCTTATTTTGCAGGGATAATCAACGGCACCTTCTTTTCAAATAGAACATTAGACCAAAATACACTGCAATGGGCGTTAGCAACTTGAGGAGAATGTCATCTGATAGGTGGAATAATGAGCATAGTTATAACACTGCCAATAATAGGCTTTATTGAAAAAATAGGAGTGAGGAAAATCAAAGATGATCAGCGAAGAAGAGCTTACATGAGAAATCGCCAAATAGCCAGAAAAGAGATTTTTTGCCATAGAGAAGCAATAAATATTCTAGGCAGTTTATGATTGCTACGTGAAATTGCATGCAAGATTTGGAAATTGCCAAAAGGCGCATAGAAGAAAATAATTTGACGCTTTCAATTGTGAAGGATGGCAAAGTAATTTTTGAAGCTGTCTCGCATGGTATTTCTGGTTTTTTAGAGGCTGTTGAGAAGTTTGGAGATAGGCTTGAAAATGCTTCGGTTGCTGATAGAGTTGTTGGAAAAGCAATTGCACTTTTATGCGTTTATGCAAAGGTTAATGCTGTATGTGCAATAATTTTGAGCAAGACAGCCAAAGCGGTTCTTGAAGAAAACATGATTCATAATGAATGGAATGAATTAGTTGATAACATACTCAATTGTAATAAAAATGAATTATGCCCTTTTGAAAAATTAGCCACTAAAATTTTAGACCCAAATGAAGCCTTCATAAAGCTTAAGGCTTTGCAAAGCTCTTTAAGAACATCTGATGAAGGCGAAATGAGTAGCGAACACGAACAATTTATATCAAAGAAAGACGCAGAACTGAAGCGTATTGGAGAAAAGAAACTGAAAAAGCTTATGGAGAGTAAAGGAGAACAGAAAAAATGAAGACAGAACCAGTTCATGTAACTGATTCAAACTTTGATGAAGTAGTTAAAAGATATCCGCTTGTTCTAATTGATTTTTGGGCATCATGGTGCGGCCCATGTAGAGCTTTAGCTCCAATAATTGAGGAATTAACTAAGGAATACGCTGGAAAAGTCGCAATAGGCAAGCTCAATGTTGACGAGAACCCGAACACTGCGGAATGCTTTCAAGTTTTCAGTATCCCAACAATGATTATAATGAAAGACGGGTGCGAAGTTGACAGAATCGTTGGATTAGTTCCAAAAAAGCATATAGAAGCCGTCTTGAAAAGACATATAGGACAGTGACAAAATGGAAATCCCAGAACGGAGAGTAATAGGTGCCTTATTACTTCTTCTAGGCGTTTCCTTCATAGCCATAGCCATACACACGGGACAATTAAACACAATCATAGAAATGTTGAAAACAGCATTCAAAACCTTCGCAACATAAAAATAGAATTTGTCCCCACAATAGTTAATTCCATGTTTAGGATTCTGATAAGAATGAACCCGCCTATAATCGAAAGCAAAATTGGAGAAAGAGAAGCACTTTTAGAAGCAGCAAGATTTATGCTAATTGCTGCAAGAACTGCCCCAAAAACAGCAGGAATCGACGACATTCTAACCTTAATTGTCTACGACGAAGATAAAGACAGAATAGCAGAAAAGATGGAAGAAATAGCTGAAGAACGAAAAATTGAAGGCTTTAAGCGAGACGCAAAAAATGTCAGAGATTCAGAAGCAATCATTTTAATCGGAGTCAGGGGAAACAAAAATGTAGGGTTAAATTGTGGAGCATGTGGCTACGAAAACTGCAAGGAATTTGAAGATGCAAAGAAAAGGCTTGGCAAAGATTTTGTTGGCCCCACCTGTCTTTTCAAAGCTCTCGACTTCGGAATAGCATTAGGATCGGCTGCAAAAACTGCAAGCTTGTTGAATGTTGATAATCGCATAATGTATCGCATTGGCACGGCTGCATTGAAACTGAAAATGCTTTCAGAAGCAACAATAATTATGGGAATACCAATATCGGCTAAAGGTAAAAGCATCTACTTTGACCGTGCGAAATAAAGCTCTATCTTAAGCTTTCATTTTCTCATACATCTTCTCCAATGTCCAGCGAATGCTTGACTTCAGTTCTCTCAAACGGTCTGCATCAAAATTCCTAATCTCAATCTCACGGATAATGTCACCATCTCGAATAATGTTGTAAGAAAAGACTTCGTTAGGTGCAAGTTGCCCAGCACGGATTAACACATTATCTTTTTCTTGCATTTTTAGAAAAACCTTTTCTATCAGAAACTGGGTGAACGGCGGCATATTAATGTCAAATTTTTTATTTTCAGCGGGCACTACACGTAACAAATTCTGGCTTATGTAAAGATTAGCAAGAAGCTCATCATTAAAAGTCTTTAAAGACACAATATTTTCATATTCTTCTGCAGGCTGAGGAAAAGAAGGCGCGGCTTCAGCCTTAGCCTCTTCCTTAGGCTGCACAATTTCTGCAGCAGGTTCTTTTTTTATTTCAGCATGTTTAAACCCTTTTTCCAAAAGAACAGAATTCACGGTTTCAAGCAATACTTGCAATTCCTTAAGCTCAGATTCCAGCGCTCCAACTTTTTCTTCAAGTTTTTTCTTAAAAGCTACAAGCCTCTTTATTTTTTCAGCATCTTGAGACATACTCTTCACTAGGATTATTTTAGAGGTTTTCTCCCTTATCAAACCTTTGAAAGGCTTTGCTTCGGCAATTTTTAAGCGGCTTCTTCAATTGTAAAATTATTCTCATTTGTTTCGGAGTGAAAATGGAGTGGAAGAGGCTTAAGTTTGACTTTTAATTCATTCTTAAGAAAATGCTCAAATTCTTGAAAAACAGGGCTATTTGTATTGTTCAGTTTGACGCATATGTTTTTTCCCTTCACCAAGGAGCTTAGGTCGTAAAGTGCTATTCTTCCAGAAAACTCTGGGTTCTCAAAAACTGTTTTGATTAGATTCTCAGATGGTGTCTCCGAAAAAAGCCATGCAGTAAATGATGCCTCAACAACCCGATAAGATAATCCCTCGCGAACTATACACTTTCTACTCAAAGCTACATTTTTAAAGGAAGAAGGATGAATATCTCTGGTCCATAGAAAGCTATGGTATTCATTGCCGATTTTAATCCAATCATCACTTTCAGAGGTTCTCCATCCCCGAAAATTGCACACATCCTTAAATTTTTTTAGGATCTCCCAAACTCTAGACATCATCATCTTCTCACCACTAACCCTTTATGTTAGAATCTTCTAGAACAATATTCTATTTGTCAATCTACAATTTAAGTTTATTTGTCGGTTTGTTCGCAAAATTGTTGAACACATATACGTCTTTTTGAAAATTTGTAGATAAAAAAGACCACATTCAACAAATTTACGGAAATTTTTGAATAAAAATTTTAAGGAAAAAACCAAGATTTTCTACATTTTTCCGACAACAAACAATAAATTCAACAATAACCTTTCAACATAAGTATTAGGGGACACAAGATAGTTTTGAAATTCAAAAACAACGCTCTGGCCTTAGATGATACAGATTTAAAAATTTTAGAAGCTTTACAAGAGGATGCAACACAGACTTACACAGCCATAGGCAAAAATCTAGGAGTAGCCCACTCAACGGTCTATGACAGAATAAAAAAAATGGAGCATCATGGGATAATTAAAAAGTATATAGCCGTAATAGATGCTGAAAAAGCAGGAACAAGAAATATTACGGCAATAATGACGATTTATACCGACCCTAAAGAAAGCGAGAAAGTCGCAGAAAAGTTATGCCAAGCATCACAAGTATTAGAAGTTTACACTTCTCTATCAGAGGAACTACAAATAATAGCAAAAGTAGTTGCAGAAAATCAGGAAAGTCTGCACATGTTCATTGCTAATTCAGTTGCGCCCTTACCTGGTGTTCTCAGGATTCGCACGTCAATAGTTACGAAAAAGTTTAAGGAAACCCAATTTTTAATAGCGAATGACCCGAAAAAGTTAACATTTATAAAAGAAACACATAATAAAATAGGAGAAATCAAGCCTTGAGAGAAGAAATTTATTCTAAAACTCTTAGAACTCTTACGAGAGAAAAAGCATTCTACTTTTTCACATCCATAGGGAACTATACGGGTGAAAGTGCTTCATCGCTGAAAGAGTTTATGGAAAAAGTAAATCAAGTAAACGTGAAATCGCTCGAGTTTCATCTCTATCGTGGAGATTTTGAAAAGTGGACAACAGAAGTTTTGGAGGATAAAAAATTAGCAGATGAAATTTGCAAACTGCAGAAAACTAATCTGTTAGGAGACCAGCTGCGAAATCAGTTGCATACAATAGTTTCAAAACGCTACTATCAATTGGCAAGCAGTTCCAGTTAAATCTTAAAAAATCTAATTCTTGTTAAACATTAAAAAAGTGTTAATGACTAAAACATTTCAGTTAAACCATTTTTTTAGTTAGATTTTTATTCTGCACCACAAGTATTTAGGTATATGAACAAAATTAAAAAAATAGACTATCAAGTACTCTTTGAATTGATCAAGAACTGTAGAAGAAGCGACAGAGAGTTGGCAAAAGTTCTTGACAGTTCTCAGCCAACTATTACGAGAAGTAGAACAAGAATAGAAAAGGAAGGAATGATTTCTGATTATACAGCTATTCCAAATCTTGAAAAAATCGGCATTGAAATTATCGCATTCACTTTTTTGACTGTAAAACCAGAAGAGCGTAAGCCAAAAAAATTGGAGAATAGCCTTTATGAGAAATGGAAAGAGAAGTCAGACGAATTTTTTGCAAAGTATCCTAACATCATTTTTGCCTCAACAGGACGTGGACTAAAAAAGAATGCACTTTGGATTTCGCTTCACAAGGATTATTCTTGTTATGCGAGTTATCTTAGAGATGTTGAAATTCAGTGGGGAAAATATCTTACTGAAGTTGATAGTTTCATTGTAAGCATAGAAAGTGATAGGTTTCGGAGACTCTTTACGTTTAAATATTTACCTGAATATTTGGAAAAAAACAAAACTTCCGTGCAAGTGCAATAGAGCTTTTTGTTGGGATAAGAATAAGGGAATATTTTTCATTCAATTTTGCCTTTCTCTTGGTTTACAATTTGCTATTAGAAAAGAAAGCTGGTCAGCACCAGTAAACAATGTTTTGGGATTTTTTGCTTCCGCAATTAAATCAGATATTTTCAAATCTCCAATTGACTGAGAAACTGGATAAAAATCCATATAACTGATTATTCTTATGCCCTTGTTAGGATCGTAATAGTTATGGCGATCCGTCGCACTAATGGAACTTGCTAATGTTGCGTTCTTATCCAGAAACATGTCCAGAAGCTTGATGGTTTCATGATCGGTGTCATTAGCAAGAACAATATTTGTCCACCCTACATATGCTTTGGCGTTTCTACTGATGAAGGCTTGTGCCATTCCGCTTACGTTTAGGCTTGAGCAGCCCATAGCTATAATTATGCTTTTAGGGAAGTTGCCGAAACGTTCTATAAATTTTGGCGTAATGGCAAAATAAAACTTTCCTGTTTCTTGCCCAAAGGGCTCGAAATATTCTGCTTTACTTAAAAGGCCGTCTCTTCGATACTCATAATATTTACTTCCGTCATACTCCTCGGAAGTAAAAAAATCGACAAGTGGCTCACCCACTCTTACTGCAGAGTGTACTCTGAGTATTATTATTCCATAATTGCCTTCGACAAGTTGCTTGTAGAAAGGAACGTCTACAGATTCGCTACTGAAGTATGACACGCTGAATCCCGCATCTATCAGAAGATTGGTTGCTCTCGCTATGAATGTTGCATTAGGAAAATGCTCCGAAAGTTGGTCAACTATTACAGCCTTTAAAGAGAATTTGATCTCTCCGTTTTGAAAAAGCATTTTGTAAGTTATAAAGCCGAAAATGATTATAGCGCTAAGGCTTATGGACAAAGCTAATAATTTTTTGTTTGAAGTCTTCTTCTTTTTAGAACCGCTTTTGCTCATTACTCAAACTCCAAGCAGCAACTAAAATAGAGGGATAAAAAGCCTATTTTCTTTTGCGTTTTACAAGGCTTAAAACTGCACCAAACAAGACTACTAACATGGTATATATCGTCATAGAGGACACTGGAATCTGCTTAACTAACGAAATCGAGTAACCACCTACTGGAGCAGTAGGAGGCGGAGGAGCAGCATAATGTGCTGTTGCGGTGTGAGGTGCATTCATGTTTACAATTATGGATGAGACGCCACTACCTTGAGAAACACCATCAACATCCCAGAAGAGGAAGGTATAACCAGAAACCAAGGGAGCGGTTAGAGAAACACTCTTTGAAGCGTTATACCAACCTTCACCCGGAATTGTTGTAATGCCAGATGGGTCTGTTCTCACTGTCAAATAATATTGGGTTACCCAATTCCAAGTTATGCTTGAAGGCTGAGTTAGTATGAAGGACACAGACGTGCCTGTTCCTGATGGTGGGACGTTTCCTGTTCCAGTCCAACCGGTGCATATACTGCGTATGCCTGTGGAAACTGGCCATGGTGAAGTTACAGATGCTGTTATGGGAGTGTTAGCATCAAACCATCCGCTTGTTGGATTCGGTGAGCCGTTGCCAGAGGGAGAGGAGACTGAGAAGTAATATTGTGTCTTGTAATTGCCTGTTATACTGCCTGAACTTGAAACTGTTATGGAATCGCTTTGCAATGTTGATAAACCAGTTGTGCTTGTCCAAACATATTGCTTCACATTTGGCGTAACAACCAATGGTGATTGGAAGGCAAAGGTGTGAGAAGAACCATTATCCCACCAGAATGAAACAGTATTTCTATCATAATTCGCACCATCAATAATTACCACTGTGCCAGTGAAATCTGATCCAACTCCTGATTGACTGAACGTAATTTTGTATTGCAGCATGTAATTGGCTGTCGCAGTCTTTGGACCATCCATAAGCACCGTTGCTTCGTTGCCTACACCTGTTGGTGTAGCGCCTGTCCATGATCTAAAATCGTATCGGGAAGCACCAGCAACTTTATCCACATTCTGAACAGCATTAACGGTGGCTGTGACACCGCTATTATACCATCCCTGTCCAGAAACAGCGGCTGGATTAAGGGTCAGCACTTCAGCAGGATTAGTATTCACAGTCAGATAATATTGTGTCTGATAGGCGCCAGTTATTGTAAGAGGACTGTTCACTATTTGTGGCGAAGGTGGAGTGACACCGGTGAAAATATATCTTACTCCTGGAGTGCCTTGAACAATGTCTTGATATGTATATGTAATTTGGGAGCCAGCATTGACCCAGACAGTGAAGGGAACAGTTTCAGTTGGATCAACATCAGCAGTGTATGTAACAGTTGGCGCTACAGCAGAGCCTATCTGTGTGAAAGTCACAGCATATTGTGTCTTCCAATTTGCTACTGCTGTCTTAGGAGCATCCATAATTATCGGATCAGAAGGCGATGTGTTCCCAGTGGCGTCGCCACTCCAATGCGTAAAGACGTATCGGACGCCTGGATCTCCTGGCACTATTAGAGGAGACACCGTTGCGTAAGCTGTGTCACCTGCATTATACCAGTCTTCACCGCCTTTTGTGCCGTGGGGAGAAGTTACTGTCAAATAGTATTGTAGAACATAGTGGGCGGTGGCTGTGTGATTAGCATCCATAGTCACTGTAATTGGATTGCCAGACTTTGGCGTTCCGTCAACATCCCAATAACTGAATTTGTAGCGTACACCCGTTAATATATTCACTGAATCAGGAGCTGCTAAATCCACATTTGTGCTTTCATTATACCAGCCTTCGCCGGGTATTGTTGCAACACCAGCGGGGTGGGTTTTTACTGTTAAGAAGTATCGGCGTGCAACCACAGTGACTATTTTTGTTTCAGTGTCCCATCTGCCTTCACTATCTGTCACATTCAAAGTAACAGTGTAATCTCCTGTAGAAGCATAGGCATGTGTTATTGTCGGATCGTATTCAGTTGTAATGTTACCATCACCAAAATCCCAAGTATAACTTATGATTATTCCACCGTCTGGAGAGGATCCAGAAGCGTCAAAAATAACGTTTTCATCTCTCTGGGGATTATATGGTGTCCACCAGAAATCAGCGATGGGCGCATTTTCAACAGTTATCATTTGCGACTGTGTATCCCATTTTCCTTCGCTATCTGTAACATTTAAAGTAACCGTGTAGGTTCCGTATGTTGCATAGGCATGTGTTATTATCGGATCGTATTCAGTTGTAATGTTACCATCACCAAAATCCCAAGTATAACTTACAAGAACACCGCCATCTGGCGTTGAAGCAGAAGCGTTAAACGTTACGATTTCATGCATTAATGGGTCTGGTGGCGAGAAAGTAAATGAGGCTACTGGATGTTGAGTGATATGTATAATTGATGTTTTTTCGCCAGTTAGGCTACTGTTGTCCGTGACAGTTAGTTTCACTGTAAAGTCTCCATAATTCGTGTATGCATGGTATGCTATCGGATCGTATTCAGTTGTAATGTTACCATCACCAAAATCCCAAGTATAACTGACTATATAGCCATCTGGATCATAGCTTGCTGAAGCATTAAAAGTTGTCATTTGATTGGTTTCAGGATAGTAGGGTTCAAAGAAGAAGTCGGCAATAGGTGGTTGAGGAGGAGGGGGTCCAGCTTGCAATACAACTGTAGAGTCTTGAGAAATGCTGTTATGAGTTATATAGCCATCACTCGGTGGATTATACGAGACTGTTTTTCCATAGGCATCAAAATGCATTCTAACTCCAGTAGCATCAGAAAAAGTCACAGAAACCGTAAAACTTACAGATCCTTTCTTAGGGATTAATCCAACATTTATGTAGGTGTCGTCAAAATATGTTGGATAAACATCGCCTGACGGCCAATTCCACAAATTGTATGGTTTTGGGGTGCCAAATTTAAAAGCTGATTTAGGCACAGTTATTCCATTTACTACAAGGCTTACAAGATTGTTGTAGCCTGCCGTGTTAAGGGCAATAATAACATGAGTATCATACGACCTTAATGAAGAGCTGGTGTTGTTAATTCTCACAGTAAAAGTTTGAGAAGTTCCTGTGAGGTTAAGTAACCAACATTCGCTTAACCAAGGGTCAGCATTATATCCGACGTATGTGCCTTCGGGTAAAGAAACCTTCAGAATAGCACAGGGAGTTGCTCTTGCAGAGGGTACGAAATAAGAAGATAGCATTAGAAGAACTGCTAAAATTAATAGTATCTTCTCTTTGAAGCCTGGCGTCACTGTTCTCCTTCTCCCTCGGCACATATATTTAGCCACTAGAAACCATTTAAAGCTTCTGGAATAAAGTTCTATACTTATTTACCAGCCACGTTTCAAATAACACCAAAAGGTCTAGAAAATTTATGAGAAGCAGCAACACTTTAAAAACAATACTTCTTGAGCAGAGCCTCAAAATTCAGCTTGTTCAGAACCTATCCAAAAAAAAGGAAAGTATATTTGAATAAGAGCATATTATCTCTTAGGCTTGCACCATGCATACAAAGAGTATCAGCAAAGTTGTCTTTTTGACGCTTTTAATAGCGATAATTGGAGTGAAAAGTAGCAGGGTAGTCGTTGCAGATCCGAATGAGATTTATGTTTATCCTGGAGATAGCATTCAAGCTGTTATAAATGCTGCAAATCCAGGAGATGTCATAAGAGTAGCTGCTGGAATATACCGAGAAAATCTATTTGTGAATAAAACTATATCTATTTTCGGAGAAGCCCCCACAAACACAATTATTAATGGTGGCGCTAATGGGCATGTTATTCATATAATTTCACCTAATGTTGTAATCAGCGGGTTTACAATTCAAAATGGAACAAGTTATGATACCTCTTATTTTCCAAGTGGCATTTTTGTTGGAAGCAATTTCGTTGAGATCCGTAACAATTTATTAAAAGATAATTTCTGTGGTTTACAAGTGATGCATTCAAGTAATTGCAGAATTTTCAACAATTCCATTATAGAAAACTCTTATGCAGGGATATACATTCGCGGTGGCAGCTCTAACAATATTTTTTTTGAAAACACCATTAAGAACAATAATGTATTCGGTTTGTGGATTGACAGTTCTCCATCAAACACTTTCTATCACAATAACTTTGTAAACAATGCACAACAATGGTCAATTTTTAATTCACTAACAATTTTTGATAACGGTGCAGAAGGCAACTATTGGAGCGATTATCATGGTCAAGACACAGATTTTAACGGTATCGGAAATACAAAATATCCAACATTAGGCGGCTACGACAACTATCCTTTAATGGGCTTCTTCACTAATTTCACAATTTCTTATAATTCGCAAACATACTTTTTATCTACAATATGCAATTCTACCATTCTAAACTTTCAGTTCAATGAGTCAGAAGAAAAGATAAATTTTGACGTTTTAGGACCAAGTGGAACAGTTGGTTTCTGCAGAATTGCCATACCTACACTACTCGTCCAAAATAAATGTGTTATTTCAATTGATGGTAGAACTCCCTTTAATCGGATTTGGACAAATGCAACATATTATTATTGCAGTTTTGCATACGAAAACACTGCAATACCACAGAAGGTAACTATAGAGCTAAAGCTTCCACCAAAGGACAACCCACCCCCACCATCTCTGTTTACTCCAATGGTAATTGCTGTTGTTTTAGTGACATCCATGATTATGATGAGCATAATCATTTTTAAAAGAAGAAAGTTAAGAAAAAGAAATCAAAGTGTCAAAAAAGGCAGGCGCTAAGGAATAATAGTCAAGTATGTGGAAACTTCTGGGCAGTATGGCGTACCACCTGATTGAGGTAGCCTTTTATAAGCATTAGCATATGCTATTGCAACGCCAGTAAAAGCCCATTTTGGGATTTGAACCGATACGAGCGAAATCAAATATGTGCCAGGAGAAATTACTAAATCCATTAAACTGATTTGTCCAATGGGCACGCCTTCTGCATCATAAGTTACCACTGTAAATGTAGCTGTCCTAGGGGTGAAGGCGATATTTTTCGCAGTGACATTATAGCATATGTATTCTCCTCTGGAAAATGTTGACTTTGCAGCACCAAAAAGGTCGGTTGTTTTAACTTCTAGTAATTCTATTATCCAACCGACTCTGAAATATAGTGTGTCAGTAGCGTTTCTACCCAAAATCTCGACAATACCATAAACCGTGTAAATACCAAAAGTTGCATTTGAAGCCAATCTAAAAGAGACCATGGCTATCCCATTCTCATCCGTTGCGTTGACTCTATAATCAACTGTTTTTTCAGTAGGGTCTTTCACCTCAAAAGCCACAAACTTGTACTCTACAGGCTCACAGTTCCAATGAGCTTCGCCATAAAGGATTACCAGTTCCTGTGGTGCAAAGGCATCGCTTGATTGGTTTATTCCTCTGCCGCTGTACGGCTCTGGATGTTGAGTATATATGTCAAGAAATGGACCGAAAACTGTAAATGTTAAGGAGTCGCCAACTATTTGCTGTGAGATCGAGACTGTTGCGATTGCAAGCCATGTTCCGAAAATGTTTGGCAAACAATCTCTGCGTATAGTGAAGTTTATTTTGGCAAGCCCGTTTTCATCGGTCATAGCGCTTCTGTACAGCACAACCTCGCCGAGAGCATCTTTGACTTCAAAGCTGACAGGCTTGTATTCGACAGGCTCATTATTATATGTAACCAGAGCTGTTAATTCCACCATTTCTCCAGGAGCAAATTCGCCGCTTGGCTGGTTTCTTCCAAATCCTCCCTTTTGATTATAAAGGTCAATCCATGGTCCTGTTGGTTCTGGAAGAACAATTACTATTTTGGATGTTGTATCGTTCAATCCTCCGCTATTAGTCACTGTCAGAGTCACAGTGTAGTTGTTAGGCAAACTGTAGGATTTTTCTATGATCATTCCAGTTCCAGTTGTGTTGTCGCCGAAGTCCCAGCTGTAGAGTATGATGCTTCCGTTTCCAGGTGTTGAAGCAGTAGCATTAAACACTATAGTTTCATTAATGTACGCTATTGCTGGTGTAAATGTAAATCTAGCTTCAGGTGCTTCCAAAGCATAAGCAGAAGGCAATATATACGGCACATTTGCCATGAAAGCCACTAATATTAAAACGTGAAAGGGGAGTAACACTGGTCTTTTTCTTTTCATACAACCACTACATGTCTATGTTAGGCTGGTGTGATTCTGAATGTTGTTGAAACTTCAGGACAGTAGGCAACACCACCGTTCCATGGCCATGTGGTAAGGGCGCACACGTGTGCAGATGCTGTTTCAACAGCAGACCATGAAGGTATTTTTATATTGAATACTAAATTGTATTCGTGGAGACCCGGGGGTACTTCTAATGTTATGTATGTTGCACCTATTATTTGGGTCATGTTATCATATACGCTTACCGTTAATGTTGCATTCTTTGATGTGAAAGCTATGTTTTTGAGGTTTACGCTAAAGTATATCTCTTCACCCTTGGTGAAGGAGTTTTTAGGTGTGCCATATTGATCTACTGTTGTTACGTTTACTACTTCTATTATCCAGCCCATTAAGAATGTTAGTGTATCATTAGCTAGTCTTCCAGAAACTTCAACTGAAGCAAATACTTGATACTCACCGAATGGCGCATTAGAAGCCAGTCTAAAATCTATCATGGCTATTCCACTCTCGCTTGTATTAGCAATTCGTGAGACAAATTGTACACCATTTGGATCTGTAACAGTGAAAACTACCTGTTTATTCTCCACTGGTTCATAGTTGTATGTGACTTCAGCGTAGAGGATTACTAGGCTTTGAGGTGCAAAAGCGTCGCTTGGTTGATTTGGGCCTCTGCCGCTGTACGGTTCTGGTTGTTGAGTGTAAACGTCAATTTGAAGCACGAACTCCCTAACTCTTATAACATGTTCGGTTTGATTGGTAAGTCCGTAGTTGTCTGTGACCTTTAAGGTTACTGTGTAGTTTCCTGCTGCGGCATATCTGTGGATAATGATGGGTTCGGTTGTCCATGTAATATTGTGGTCGCCAAAATTCCAATAATAGAGTATTATAGTGCCATTTATCTGTGGGCTGTAGCTTTTTGAAGCGTCAAATGTTACTGGCATGTTGGGTGTTGGTTCAAGGGGACTCCATGTGAAGATTGCAACTGGGTTTACTTGTGGCACTGGGGTCCATGGATACATTAGAGGGTACCAATCAACTTGGTTATCTGGATCGCCTAAAAGGTGTGGTACTAGTGTGTCGCCTACTCCATCGCCTTTGAATCGAAGTTCTCCCCATCTTCCCACTCCGCTTCCATCGTCAACACCTGTGTAATCGCTCCAGTAGTTGCCTCTTGTCCCAATAGGCTTGTTTGTGTCCCAGATGTTTGATGTAGGTGTAGCGGCGTAGTGAGATACTTGGTCTGTGTTTTCTATGAAATTGTTGTAGTAGAATTGGTTTGTGCTGCAGTTCCAGATGTAAACTCCATATTTGTTTTTCTCTATGGTGTTTCCTACAACAAGTGAGTTGAAAGCGTAGGAGAGGCGGAGACCATATTCAGTGTTTGATTTTATTGTGTTGAGGTATAGGTAAGTGTAATTTGAATATTCGATCAGAATTGCGTATTTTCCGTTTATAACCGTGTTTTGGGTTATATTATTATAATTAGAACGAGTGTAGAAGTTGATACCATAATATTTTGTGGCGTTTATAAAGTTTCCAGTCACTACATTGTAGCGGGAATCGTAAATTCTTACTCCATAACCATTTCCATTTATTGTGTTGTTTGCGACGAGGCTTGTTGTGCAACGAGCGAAATAGATGGCGTGATGGCAACTGGTTATCGTGTTGTCTATTATTTGAATGTTTTCATAGGGAGTTGGAGAGGGAGATTCAGCATAAATGCCATGATGAAAAGATGTTGGACCAATTATTGTAAAATTGCAAATCTTAACATTGCTTGCTTTTATGTCTACTACTCTAAGTGGACTTGAAGCTCCTGTGATTATGGATTGTCGGTTTGTTCCTAGTAATGTTACAGATTTGTTGACACATACATATTCTGGGTACGTTCCTGCAGCAACTAGGATTGTGTCGCCGTTGTTTGCTGCGTTTATTGCGGCTTGAATTGTTGGGTAGTCTTCAGGAACTCTTATTATGACAGCGTTTGATGGTGTAATAATCATTCCACACATACTAAAGATTAAAAGGGTTATCATGAGAATCGTGAAGATTTTCTTCAAGCCCCACTCTCTCCTTTCTCAACTATATTAATGGCTACTTCTGATATAAATGATTTTTTGAAACATTTTTGCTTTGCATTTTTTATTTCTTCTACAAGTTTCATTCTAGTCAGGACCTAGTCT
>Ga0209102_1000109_pt1 | contig 55194 bp, 62 predicted proteins | sample ConPoolayeHmetaG_FD_185483 | JGI IMG/M metagenome (GOLD analysis project Ga0209102, IMG submission 185483) | Hot spring microbial mat communities from California, USA to study Microbial Dark Matter (Phase II) - Cone Pool mat layer H metaG... ... | reverse complement strand
CATTTTATCGGCTTTCCTCAAAGCCACAATATTTTTTATCTTTTCTATCTGGTTTTTAGCCCCGACAGGGAGCGGTTGGGCTGAGGAGATGGGAAGAATTATTGAGTTGAGTTTTGCTTGGGATATTAGGAGCCATAATTTTGTCTCTGATTACCAGCATCAATATTCACCTCCCTTTGAACCCGGCCAAGCCGTTAGCTCCGCTTTGCATAGACTCGAATTCCAAACAGTTAGGGCTAAAGGAAAATCAATTTTGTTAGGCATATTTCCGACAGAAAGGTTGGGAATAGAAATTAGTTATTTCCATCTCTCCTCCCCTTTGGAGGGAGAAAGCTCCAATTATGAGGTGTTCCTCCAATATATTTCCCGGCCGCCCCCTTGGTACGAACCCGTCGAAGTCACGGTAAATTGGAAAAGTGCCTGGCCTCCCCCTCACGGTTATTTAGACCTTAAAATTTTTAATCTCAATCCCGCTATCCGCTTAAACTTGAACCATCGCTGGGAAGTGGGTCTTTCTGCCGGATTATCTTCTTTTTTCCTTAAAGGGGACTTGGGCCCGCTGGCCTTCACCCGTTTCTGGCTTGGGGGTCATTCCGTCTTATTTAGCGAGGAATATAAATTGCTAGCTCGCTTCATCCCCAACCACATAAGGGGATGGAACGCCGGCCTGAGTTTTTCAGGTCGACTGCTAAGTGGCCTCTCTTTATTTTTTAATGGGCGCTATTTCCGAAGCGCTGAAATCCCGCTTAGACTGGAGGCTATCGGTTATGACGAGAATTATCAGCCACCGGGAATTGAGCCTGTGGCAAAAATGATACCCTATTTGTCTCTCCGCCAAGTTGTTTTCCGGCCTTCGCTTTTATCCCTCAGCTTGGGACTTAAATTAAGTTTGCTCTAACCGACGGACTCCTGGCATTTATTTTGTTCAGGCCGCCCGAAAGGTCAGCAAAGGAGAAAACCTCCCTCCAGCTTTTAAAATCTTTCCTCTTCATAAATAATGCTTTTCATATTTTTTTAGGCCTTATTGGGACTTAATCGAGTTTCTTCATAAAAAATAGAAAAGCTTAGTGCTTCGTTATATTTTTTCAAGCGCTAAGAAGGGAACGCTAATAAAGCCTGTTAAATTGGCCCTAAATAGATATAAATTTACCAGCCCAATAAGCCGGCTAAAGAAACTATTTAGAGATAGCTGGTTAAATCGAGCGGCTAGAATCTTTGCCTCAGCGCATAAAGTCCAGACGAAATAGGTACCAACATTAAAGTTTAGCGCATCGTGGCTATCAAGCCGGCGTAGTTCCTTTCGCCAGCGAATTTATTGAAGGCCGGTATCTCTTTATTGAATAACTCTTCATAGTCGGCTTTAACTTTTTCCAGCCTCTCCTGGAGCAATTTATGGACTTCATATTGTTGGGTTGTGGGCGGATAATCGTCGGAGTTGCGGACATCGCCAGCCCCTGTACCTATCTCGCCTGAAAACCAAACCAGCTTGGAATAGAGTTTCATTTCAGCCCGGTAAGACTTGGGGTCAGAAGCGTGAAGCTGGCGCTGTAAAAGCTCGTCCTCAACGGCCATGGTTTTTTTATCAAGCTTGCTCAGGGCATCCAAAACCGGGCCAGCTTTCTCATCCCTTTTAAGCACCTTGGTCATATCTTCGATTTGCTTTCTCACCCATTCAAGACGATTAATCATATCGACCACCGTATTTATTTCCTCGACCACTTCCTTCCACAGGTTGACGGTTTCTTTAATATCCTCGACTGTACCGGCAGAATGAGGGTCCTTGAGAACTTCAAGCTTCTGGGTAAGCACTTTGCCAGCAACGCTAAGTTTGATTGTATAAACGCCGGGAACTGCCAAAACTCCCGCCTGGGGAGGCTGAATTCCCCAATGGAGGACCGGTCTGGTATCACGGCCACGGAATCTTCTCTCTTCCCAGACATGGGGATGAAAATCAGGGGTGGTCCGGAGTTCAATCTGCTTCAGAGGTTCATGTCTAAGGTTCCAAACTACCCTGTTAATGCCGGGTTGAGCTGGGCCGCTAAGCGTTCTTACCTTTTCGCCATTTTCATCGAATATTTCAATGATTACGTCCCCCTTAGCGGCGGATTTAAGATAATAATTGATAAAAGCCCCATAAGGCGGGTTCTGACCCCGAGACTGGTCATTGGGAGCCTGGTCTTCTCTCGCCCTTTCTTTAAAGCGGTAGGCAATTCGGGGGGTAAAAAGATGAACCTCCGATTTTAAGACTTCTGGCGTTAACTGCTGGAGCGGCGTGATATCATCCATAATCCAGATGCCCCGGCCGTTGGTTGAGACTACCAGGTCATTAAAGTGCTCCTGAAGAGCAATCCAGGTAATGCAGGCATGCGGTAAATTCGACTGGAGAGGCAACCAGCTTTCACCGTCGTCAAAGGAAACATAAATTGCATTGGCCGTGCCTGCATAAAGTAATCCTTTTCTCTTCGGGTCTTCTTTGATGGCACTGGTATAACTAAAAACGCTTTTAGGAATATTGGAGCTAATCAATTTCCAAGTCCGTCCATAATCGGTGGTTTTAAAAAGATAGGGGTCTCGAATATTTTCCTGATGTCCGTCAACGGCGAGGTAACAGCGTCCGGGTTCAAAGCGGGAAGGGTCGATCATGCTTACTGTTCCCCAAGGAGGCATTTCTTTCGGCGTGACATTTTGCCAGGTTCGCCCGCCGTCACGGGTGATATGAACTAAACCATCATTACTCCCGGCCCAAATAACCCCCTTTTCCAGCGGCGACTCGGCGATAGCAAAAAGAGTGCAGCCGTATTCGACACCTAAATTGTCTGCTGTGAGCCCCCCTGAACTCCCCATTTTGCCCCGGTCGTTAGTGGTTAGGTCGGGGCTGATAATGGTCCAGCTTTGGCCGCCATTATTTGTCATATGCACATACTGGCTGCCGACGTAAACAACATTATGTTCATGAGGCGAAATGGCAATAGGGTGGGTCCAGTTCCAACGATATTTTAGAACACCGGCGGGCGAGTCGAGCGATTTTTCCGGCCACGGATTAACATTACGTGTCAGGCCAGTCTTAAGATTATGGACTTCAACTGTACCCGAATAACACGTTCCCCAGACAATATTATTGTCTACAGGGTCAGGATAAGAGAAACCTGATTCACAGCCACCCATGGAGTGCCAGACAGGAAGCTCGGGGCCAGCAAAGGTAAGGCTAGGCCCGCGCTTAGAGGTCGAATCTTGCATATTGCTATAAACCCAGTAAGGAATCCGGTTATCTACGGCCACATGGTACATCTGGCCGATGGGTAGTTTGACAAAACGCCATTGCCGGCCCCGAGTGGTGGTAATACTCACTCCGCCGTCATTGCCAATCATAATTCGTTTGGGGTTCTTAGGGTCGGCCCATATATCATGGTTATCGCCGCCGCCGCTGAAATTTTCGATTGATTCACCGCCATCATAGGAAACATACATGCTATTACAAGGGATATAAACAGTGTTATGGTCGTCAGGAGCAATGCACAATCGGGTATAATAACAAGCCCTTTCCACCAACCGCCGCTCGTGGCTCACCACGCGCCAGTTATAGCCGCCATCATCAGACCGCCAGAGCGAACCCTTATCGCCGGTTTCGATCAAGGCATAAACGCGGTCGGAATTGCTGGGGGCAACGGCTACGGCCACTTTGCCGACATCAAAAGTGGGCAGGCCATGACCTCGGATTCTCTGCCAGGAAGTCCCACCATCCCGGGAAACAAAAACCCCACTTCCAGGGCCGCCGCTAAATTTTCCCCAAGTATGAATAACTATCTGCCACATTCCAGCGAACATAATTTGCGGATTGTTGGGGTCCATAGAAATATCGGAACAACCGGTGTTTTCATCAACAAACAGCACATGTTCCCAAGTCTTGCCACCATCTCTGGTCCTAAAAACTCCGCGTTCCTTTTGCGGGCCATAACAGTGGCCGACAGCACCCACGAAGACGATGTTCGGGTCGCGGGGATGGATAACGATGCGACTTATCCTTCCCGTATTTTCGAGACCCATGTGGGACCACGTCCTACCGCCGTCAGTTGATTTATAAACGCCGTTGCCAATCAGGACATTGCTCCGGATAAAACTTTCGCCCGTTCCAACCCAAACCACGTTGGAATCAGAAGGGGCTATGGCTAAAGCGCCGATAGATTGAGCCGGCTGGTCGTCAAAAATCGGAAACCAGTTTGTCCCGCCGTCAACTGATTTCCAAACGCCGCCAGCACAAGCTCCGGCATAATAAATGTTTGGGTCGTTCGAGTCGCAAACAACTGCGCTCACTCGATTCCCTTGAGGCCCAACAAAACGCCACCTGAGCTGAGAATAAACCTCGGGAGTAATTGGCTGAACCGCCGCTCTCGCTGGCGGAAACCATGAAATGAAAATAATGACAAAAAAAGTGCCAACAATAAGCCCAAAGCATTTGCCTTGACTTGGTTTCATTCGGTCCTCCTTATCCTTACCTTTATCTTTTTTATCCCTAATTTGAAATCCTTATTGGCTTTCTTCGTTCAAAAAAAACCGAAATAATTATTTTATTGAAAATATATCATACACCATATATTATTATTCAAAGGAAATTGCAATGGCATATCAGGCCATTCTGTTGACTCCTCTAACTTCTCTTTCTTCAAAATTTATTTCTCCCCTTGCGGCGTTTAATTCTACCCTCCTTAAGTCGACTCAAGGTCGATTAAAACTCATTCCCAACTCAGAACCTACCCCAGTTGAACTCTTAAAAATATCGAGACCATTCTTCACCAGGTTAGTCACTCCAATTAAACAACTCGAAAGAGCAAAAAATAAGTTCTTTTTTTCGCCTCAACTAAGATTGATTGGGCTCCAGAATAAACCCCTTCATCGCTCTCTTATTTACAACGCCGCTCTATATCTTGGGGTCAACTTGTGTCTATTATCTATTTACTCATCTGGATTTTTCCCCGGCCGACAACTGAGCTGGAAAGCAACTAATTAAATTGAGGAAAAAAAATAAAAGAAAAATAAACCAGACTGGAGGTGGCGATGAAAAATAAAAAAAGGGGCTCTCCAAGGCACCGGTTTTTTTTCTTTTTCATCAGCTGGGCATTATTAACCGCACTTTGCCTCCCCCCAGCGAACGCCGAGGCGGAAGAAGTTTTTAATGAAAATTTGTTAAAGGCTTTTTCCTTTAGAAATATGGGGCCTTATCGCGTCGCCGCGGCGATTGCTGATATTGATGTTCCTGAAACTCCGACCCGCGCTCATCTTTACACCTTCTATGTCGCCACCTGGAGTGGCGGTCTCTGGAAAACGACTAATAACGGCACGACCTTTGAACCTATTTTTGACGGCTCCATCGGTGATGTCGCCCTGTCTCCGTCCAATCCCGAAATTATCTGGGTAGGCACAGGCGATGCCTTCTGCTCTGTTCGGTCGCATGCCGGTGACGGCGTTTATAAATCAACTGATGGCGGGAAATCCTGGCAAAACATGGGCCTTAGCGACTCTCAGCATATTGCCCGGATTGTAATCCATCCCAAGAACCCCAATGTTGTTTATGTGGCCGCCTTGGGACATCTTTTTTCGTTTAACGAAGAAAGAGGCGTCTTCAAAACCACTGACGGCGGCCTGACTTGGAAGAAAGTTCTTTATATCAACGAGAAGGTAGGAGTCGTGGATTTAGTTATAAATCCAGTCAATCCCGATATTCTTTATGCCGCCACCTACGATAAGCAGCGCTGGCCTTGGGCTCTGGTCAACGCCGGCCCCGAAAGCGGAATTTATAAGACAACTGATGGCGGCGAGCATTGGAGAAAGCTGGCGGCCGGCCTTCCTGCGGGCAAAATCGGTCGTATCGGCCTTGATATTTACCCTAAGAACCCGGATATCGTCTATGCCGTGATCGAGAATGCCAATAAAAGACTACCAACCAAAAGAGAGGCCGAGCTGGATGAAAAAAGGGGGTTGAAGCCTCAAGAAAGAGAAATCGGCGGGGAGGTCTACCGGACGGAAAACGGCGGCGAAACCTGGGTTAAGATGAATTCCATCGAGGATAACGTCAGCTCTAAGGGGCCTTTTTATTTTAGTCAAATAAGAGTAGACCCGAATGATGACAAAAAGATTTTTGTCACTGGAGTCTCTCTGGCTAATTCGACTGATGGCGGCCGAACTTGGCACGACCTCAACTGGCCGCCTCGCCGGCTGTTCACTAAAATGTTTGGCGACGTTCGCACTCTCTGGGTGGACCCCAAGGATTCGGACAGAATAATCATGGGTTCTGACGGCGGGATTTACATTTCTTACGACGGCGGGTTAACCTGTGATTATTATTATAACCTACCCATCAGCCAGTTTTACGCCATCGGGGTGGATATGGATGAACCTTATAATATTTACGGCGGTCTCCAAGACCACGAACATTGGAAAGCACCCAGTTTCAGCCCTGACCGCCAAGGAATAACTTTCCTTGATTGGATAGCAGTTGGGGGCGGCGATGGCATGTATACTCAGGTTGACCCGAGTAGCAGCCGCTGGCTTTATACCAGCCAGCAATACGGTGGGCTCTTCCGGGTAGACCAAAAACTGGGTTATCAAACGCCCATTACGCCGCAGAGGGAAGCGGGTCAGCCTCCCTATCGCTTTCTCTGGTGCCCGCCGCTTCACATCTCTCCTCACAACAGCGAGATTATTTATGCTGGCGCTCAGGTCCTTCTCCGCTCTCTTGACCGCGGGGAACACTGGCAGGAAATTAGTCCGGACCTAACCACAAACGACACGGCCAAAATGCTCCCCCGCTCCGAAGGCGGTCTTTCTTGGTTTGCTATTAGTAGCATGGCTGAATCGCCGGTCTTGTCTGGCGTTATTTGGGTAGGCACGAGCGACGGAAAAGTTTGGGTAACAAATAATAGCGGGGTAACTTGGACTGATTTGACTGCTAAGTTGGCGGCTGCGGGCGCACCGAAGGATTTTTATGTCAGCCGTGTCTTTCCTTCAGCTTTTAAAGCTGGAACCGCCTATATCACTAAAACTGGTTATTGGCAAGATGACTTCAGGCCGGTCGTGTTTAAAACTGAAGATTACGGAGCTAATTGGGTTTCTCTCGCTTCTAACCTCCCCCAATCGCCTGTCAATGTTGTTGTCGAAGATAGAAAAAATCCGAATCTTCTTTTCCTGGGCAACGATGTCGGCGTTTATGTCTCCATCGATGGCGGGAAAAAGTGGGTTAGAATACCGAATATCCCCTTTGTCCCCGTTAAGGACCTAATCATCCATCCCCGCGAAAATGACTTGATAGTAGCCACCTTTGGCCGCGGGCTCTACATTACAGATATCAGTCCTCTTCAGGAATTGACGCAACAAGTTTTAAATGAAACCGTCTACCTATTTGCGGTCGAGCCAAAGGTGCAGTGGGTTACGCGCAGCTTCGGCGCTAACGATTATCTCTTTGGCGACCGCCATCTCCTCACTCCGAATGAAGCAAACGGTGTGGTTATAAATTATTATTTGAAGAACAAAATTGAAGGCAAAATAAATATCATTGTCACTGACCCTTATGGTCAGGAATTAGCCAGAATCGAGGGGCCGAATAATCCCGGGTTTAATTCTGTTATTTGGGATATGCGGCGCCGAATGCTAGGGCAGGAAGGCCTGGCAGCTCTGGGACGACCTCGAGATATCCTCTCTCAATGGGTCTCACCAGGTGAATATGTCGTCGTCTTAGAAGCCGGCAATAAAAAGCTGAGTCAGAAAGCCAAAATTACCAAGACCATTGGCTGGTCCATCGGTTCCACACCGCAACAGATTCGCTAACCAGTAGAAAACCCTTTCTGCCCGCGCCGGGAGTGGTAGATTGTCTACCAAAGAGTCTTTTTATTAAAATTTGCCTAATTTTGAATTTTTCTGTTTACATTATTCAAAAAGAGAGCATAATCTTATCGGCAAATTAAGCCATGGTTATATCTTTAATGGGAACATTCGGCGAAGCCAATGTGGGCGACGACCTTCTTTTAGTCTCAGCTATTAACGGATTAAGGGCTAAATGGCCTGACTGTTTTATCATTATTTTTACCGGCCAACCCCAGCTTACTCGCCAACTTTTATCCCAAGAAAATTTTTCCCTAAAAAATATCAGACTGGTCTATACGGGACGAAATGGATGGCGCGAACCCGGCCTTCCCTTTTTTAAATCCCTCACCTGGATTCCAGCTAACATTTTTTGGCTGAAGAAAAGCGACTTGTTCCTAACCGGCCCCGGCAATCAACTTCAGAATGTTACCCGACGGGCAAGGCTTTTTTTCTTCCTCTCACGGAGCCTCCTGGCTTTGCTTTGTGGGACCAATTATGCCTTTTTGGGCATCGGATATTGGGAAGTAAAAGGCTGGCTATCGAGAAAATTACTCCGAGCCTTAGGGAAACGCAGCCTTTTCTTCACTACAAGAGACTTGGCATCAGCTCGCGAATTAATCAAGCTGGCCATCAGCCCACAGAAGATTTTTGCCCTGGCTGACCTTAGCTTTTCCGAAGAATCGGTTGTTGAGTCCACCGGCAGAGACAGGGAATCAGTTCTTCTGGTCGGTTGGACAGCGCGTTTTCTGCCCAAGGGAAGTTTCGGCACTTACCACCAAGAAAGATTTGAAGATTCTTTAATTTCATTTTTCAGCTGGCTTAGCTAAAAGTATAAAGCAAGACTCGTGTTTTTCCCCTTTTATCAGGCCAGTGCTCTTTCTGACCTTCGCCTGGCTGAAAAGATAAGCAGTCGACTGCAGGAAAATAATGTCTCAACCGAAATCGCCACTTGGAAAGACTTAGGGGAATTAAAAGCTAAATTTGCTAACTGTGATTGCTTTTTAGCCACCAGATTTCATTCTGTCCTGTTGGCGGTCCAAGCTAAGGTGCCCTTTCTGGCTCTCTCTTATGCCCGAAAAATATTTAGCTTTATGACTGAAAACGACCTCGAAAATTTCGTTATTCCCGTGGAAAAAATAAGCCTAGATCTGCTTAAAGAGAGGTGGGAGCTACTCTGGAGGGAAAAAGATAGCCTGAAGGAAAAGTTAGGCCAGGTCAGGAGAAAACAACAGCACCTGGCCCGGAGGCATTTTGAATTGATCGCGGCGTCGTTAGAAGGTTCCGCCTTTCCCTCTCAACTTTGCCGGACCGAGAACACAACGAATTAAGGGCCAAAAATGAGGCAATTTCCGAGGAAGAGAGTTTTGCCGAGGGATCTTAGGCGGGCCTTCTTTTCGTTTTCATCTCGAACCGCCATTTCTTAAGCTGCCCAAGGTTAATACAGACCTGTCGTAGCCAGGTCAGGAACGGAACAACTGTTAAGACAATTAACAGATTCACTCCTATTTGCCGTCTTCTTTTGATAAGAAAAGGAAAGGGCCTGGCGCCGAAATAAAGAAGCAGAAGAAAGGCCCCCCAGAGAAAGAAAGCGATAAAAATAGCCAAAAAAGGCCGAAGCAAAAGGAGACAAAGCCAGCCTGATAAGCTCAGGATTGACCAAAGGAAAAAACTTGGTTGGGTTATTAATTTAAATAGCGAAGGTTGATATAAGTTATGTTTCGTTACCCCGACCTGAACATTCCAGCGGCAATAGCTCCTTAATGTGGGCCGCGGTTTATGGTAAACCGTACACTCAGGAACGTAAGCCAGATAGTAGCCTTTGGCTCGAAGGCGCCGGGAGATATCCACATCTTCGCCGCCGTCATTAAAGCGCGGGTCGAAGCCACCCACTTCCAATAAAGCGTTGTGACGAAAAGCCGAATTACAGCCGGCAACAAAATAAACTCCCTTATCAGTCATCTTTATATTGGCGTCAAAGCCCACAGCGCCGCCTCCAGGATGACCAACGCAGGCTGACCAGAAGCCAAAGCGGTTTGTCCCGGGCGGAGGATAGGCATTCCCTCCAATTCCGGCGAAAGTTTTATCCTTAAAAGCGCGGCCAATGATTCTCAACCAATCAGGCGGAGCTAAGCAGTCAGCATCAGTAAAAGCCACAATCTCGTGTTTAGCGGCTTGCAGGCCCATATTTTTTTGCTGACTGAAACCTTTTTCTGATTTAATCAGCCTGACCCTTGGGTACTGTTGGACAACTTGCGGAGTTTCATCATCGGAAGAATCGACGACGATAATTTCATACTTTTCAACTGGATAATCCTGGGCCAGAAGTGAGTCGAGACAGCCACGAATGTTAAGAGCTTCGTTATAAGTAATGACGATGACCGAAATTGACACCAAACCTACTTGTTCAGAAATTCCCATGCCACGACACATCCGGGAATAAGTTTATAATCAAAGACGCAATCCCGGCAGAACGCAATTTCATCTCTGTTTTGGTTAAAACGACGTCTGAATTCTCTGGCTTTCGAACCAAACCAAATCTCCCGAAAACTCTTTTGATTCAGGTTGCCGAGGGAATATTCATAACGAAAATCAAATTCACAGGTGAGAATCTCACCGTCGGCGAAAAGGGTGGGTTTAGTCCAGGGAAATCGGCAGTTATATTTTTTGAGTTTACGGGAGACAGTATAGTCAGGCAAATAATCATACCAACGGAAAAATTTAGATTCGGGAGCAAACTGGCGGTCAATTTCCGGCGAGGCAAACCCGGGCTGACGGGTCGAAAAGGCCTTAAAGCTAACCATATCCACCCCCAGCTCCCTCCCCAGAACGCGGAAAGCCTCGACCTCTTTTTCATTATACTTGGAGACGACCATCCTTAAATTCAAATAGGGTTTCTTGCTCCCCCTTTTTTTTCGCTCTTCTACCAAGAGCTTAGTGTTGTCAATGACTCTTTGCGGGGAACCGCCGCTGCGGTATTTGCTATAAGTCTCTTCGCTAACCCCGTCAAGGGCAATAATGAGAGCGTCTAACCCGGAGGCAATCACTTGAGCAGCGTCTTCCTGAGTAAACCGGTCAAGGTTGGAACTGGTTACGGTCAGAATATTTTTATCCCGGGCATAGCTAATCATCCGATAAATTTCTGGGTTTAAAAAAGGCTCGCCCCAGCTCCACAGAATGACGTAAATTAAATAATCACCGATTTCGTCGATTAATTTTTTGAAGGTTGAAAAAGGCAACAATGTTTTGCCTTTTGTTTGGGGGTCATGCGCTGGGCAAATAGGACAACGGAGATTGCAGACTCCTGCCGGCGAGACATGGGCCATATAGGGATAACCAAAGGCAGGAGCCAGAGGTAATAAACGGTTGAGAGCGATTCGAAATAGGTTCCACATTTTCTGGCGCGAAATCTTCTGAGCCACGAGGGGAATTCGGTCAAACTGAAATTGTATCTCTCGCCTTAAGATAAGTGAAAAAATGGTTCTTAATATAAATTCTAAGTTAATCATATCTCCCTTTCTTTTGGCCACTGTCCGTATTCCTCTTTCTTAACAGCCATCGCCCACATTATCTTCTTTCTTCCTTTCTCTCTTTATTTCTTTTTTTTCTTTATTTCCTTATCATTTTTTTGTTTTCCCTGGCTATAAATCTTTAAAACTTTTTATGTCGCCTGGCTATTTCTCCCAAATATTGCTCCAGGTACTCTTTTAGACCACTCGAAGCTTGGCCGCCCTGTTCAGACAAGATTTCCTTAACCAAGCCACTATATTTTCTTATTTTTATCAGCAGCTCACTCGGTTCATAAGCCACCAGAACCTTCTTTAACAATTCCATCTTCCGGGCAAAATCAACCTGGTGGTTATCGATGTGCTCCCCATATTCAGCCCGCCGAGGAAAAAGAATCGGAATTTTCCCTGCCTTTAGGGCCAGAAGCGTTGTCCCCACTCCCGCATGAGAGACGACGATATCGGCTAATTTAATATAATTAACCACCTCGTCAAACCTGAGGAACTGTTGACTCGGACAAAACCGCGGGATGTACTTGGAATTCCCCGTTTGGACCATGAACTCTGCCTCCGAGAATTCTCGGGCAACCGTCTCGTCAATAAACCTGATAAGGCGGTCAAAGGGAAAGCTTTCAAACCCGACGGTCACAAAGATATTCATATTACTTGGCCGCGAAAAAAAGCCCGGCGGTACCTTTGAGCCAACTCTGGCCATTGAACCAGAAATCGGTCCGCCAGCCAATAGACCAAGCGCCCACTTAAAGACAGCTTCTCGACCCTGGCCATGGACTCGATGAAAACAGTCTTCATGCCCAGAAACCTGCCAACAAGCAAAAAAGGGACGCCAACGCCGGCCCCAGTGGTGACAATGACTTGCGGCTTTTCCCGTCGTAATATTTTTATCGCCAGAATTAGGTTTCGCCAGAAATTCTTACAATGTCGCGTCGTCGGCGCGTAGGCCCAATAAACCTTCTCTCCTGTCAGCAAGAACTCGGTATCCTCTTTTTTAAAAGTGACCCAGAATTTTTCATATTTCTTCCAGAGAGGCTCAAGACAATAAAGCTCATAAAAATGGCCTCCGGCTGAACAAACAAGACTGATCCGCACTTATCTTTCTTCCAGCCAGAAAGTTAAATCACGATTTAAGAGAGCGCCCAATTGGTGCACATCATCCCGGTAAAATTCCGCCAACCTCTTCCGCCACTCGTCGGGCATTGATTCCTTAGCATAAAGATAGGAAGCCAATCTATTTTTCCAGCGAACGCGCCAATGATAAGGAATTAGGGATTTCATCGATGATTTAAAAGCATGAGGTTGATACACAAACCGTCCCAGAAGCGCGCTCAGTCTATTTTTTGGCCGGCCGGCTACGTTAACCCGAACTTGTTGATACTTGGTAAGACCGAAAGGCTCCACTCCCAAGAAGAAAAAGAGTTCTTTCATGACTTTTTCTTTATCTTTCAATAAATCTTCATAAATAATTATCTTAGTTTTAGCCTCCGAATCCAGATAGGCTTTTACCCTTAAAAAATATTTTCCATAATCAAGATAATCAAACCCGGGCGTATAATTCTTTTCTTTGCGTTCAGCAACGACGCTGGCGCTAATGGCCTGGTCAAAGCCTAAAAGCTCTTCACCATTGCGTCTCTTGAACCAATAATGCGACCAGGCTCTCTCCACGGGGTTACGTAAAAGAATTATAATTTTAAGCTGGTTCATTGCCTGGCCATAGACCTTAGCGATATTGGCCAGAGTAGCCCCATAAAAATAAAGGTACCAAGTCGACGCCTCACCCATCAACTGACCTTTCTTAGCCCCCCTGAATAGTTTAAGATAATTATTCAGACTTTCTACTGGGTAATCAACTCTTCGACCCGTTCTGATATCGATAATAACTTTCTCTTGCTCGTAAAGAGCAAAAAACATCGGCTCCTTGACTGCCGGGAAAAATATTCGTGGATGTTGGTGTAATAAATATACAAGAAAAGTTGTTCCGGAACGGGCAGCGCCAACGATTAAAAAATCGGGAAGATTGATTTCGCTTTCCTTATATTTTACCTTCATTGACTACTTTCTTGGCCGTTTTTTTATTATAATTAACCTGAAATTAAGAAGCAATTAACAGCCTAATTAATCTTTCCCATTTCTTTCAGAGCCCAGCTTCGATTCGGCCATCATTTTTTCTTTTTCTCTTCCCAGGTCATAAGTTTTCTCATTGAGGCAGCGTTTAGCCAGCCTAATATTTATAACCAGGCTGAGAACAGAATAAGATACGAGGCAATCTATATCTTGAGTGTTGACCGGAGGCAATTATCAGGGGAAACATTGAATAAAGCGTAATTCACCTTATCGCAGGCTGAGCTTCTCCTTTATTTTAACCAGAATAATTTTTTCCTCTTCAGCGATGCCCAGGCCAACCAAGAGCAGACTATAAATAAGCCCAAAAGCTAAGGTTCCAAGGACCAGCCGAATCAAATCTCCTGCCGAAAAAAAATGACTCCTTAACCCTAAGGTAATTAGAAAAGAAATGAAGCCAGCCAGAAGAGGTTTATAAAAGTCAAGCCGGTAGGGATGAATCTTAAGAATCAGCCAGACCTCGATTAACCTGGCCAAGTTAACTAAGCTCAGACTTAAAGCGAAGGAGATAGCACCGCCGATAATCCCGTAACGAGGAATCAGAAACAAATTGAGAAAAATATTCAGGATAAGCGTCGCCGAAGTATTAGCTAAACTTAGCTTGGGCCGCCCGCTCATGGAAATCATATAACCAACCGGCCCCGTGGCGCAGTTAATCAACTGGCCAGCAGCCAAAATGAGGAGGCAAAGAAAGGCCTGTTGGTATCGCTTCCCCCATAAACCCAGCACTTCACGACCAAAAAGACTCAAAATCAAGAATAAAGGCAAAGAAAGAGAAAAAACCCATTTAGTGATTACTTTAAAAAGCGCCTCTAACGTTCTCAAATCCCCGCGGTTAGTCAGGTCAGAAATGAGCGGTGCAAAAACGGCATTAAAGGCCTCCAGAGTTAATAATAAAAGAAAAGAGGTGCGCAGCGCGGCCGCATAAAGCCCCACTTCTTGGGCGGACCGAAAGTAGCCAAACATGAGGGGAGTCACCTGATAAAGGAGAAAAGAAAGCAAACTGGCTAAGAAAAGGGGCAAAGAAAAAGCCAATAATTCTTTGAAGTCGTCAGGTTCAACTGTTCTTCCTTTAAACTGGCCCCGCAGAAACTTTCTTAAAAACCAGAAACCAAGAAAAAAACTCAAAAAAAAAGGCGCGATTAAAGCAATCGGTGGGGCCCATAAACTGGGACCAAATTGGAACAAAAATAAAACTATAATAATGCTGAGTGCCGGCTCTAAAACCAACCTAAAATAAACGCGGTATCTAATAGCACCTAAAGCCTGGAGACTGAAAGCCAAGAGTTCGGCCGCCACCGAAAATATCAAGCCTAAGGAAAGAACTCTGAGGACTAAAGCCACTGAAGAAACATGAAAAAATCCCTTCCCGATAGGAGAGGCAAAAAGAAAAACGAGAAACGCTAAAATAGCGCTAAAAAAAATGCTGATTCTCAGGGCCGCTAAAATTACGGCGCTCACGCTCGCGGTTTCCTCCTCATCTTTTCGGACCGGAATGAAGCGAAGCAAACCCTGATTTAGCTCCAACGGGCCAACTTTTTCCATCAGCTTAAAAACAGTTAACCCCAAGAAAAACACCCCGAAAGCCGACGGCCCCAAACGCCGCGCCACGATAAACTCGAAAAGATATTTTAACCCTGAGCTAATTAGAGTCCCGAAAAGAAAGAGCCCCGCTCCTTTGACAATAAAGGGCATTTCCTTAACCGCCACGGGCTCTTCGGGCGGACAGTCTTTAATTTCTCCTAACATCGATTCTTTATTTTCCCGTTCTCTAATTAAGTTCCCTTTTATTTATTCCTTTATCTTAGAGCAAAAATAATAAATTAAAAATTAGCTTTAGTCCACGACTTGTTAGCTAAGGCCTCCCGCCAGAATGTTACTCTCTTTTTTACGGCTAAGGATAGAGAAAAGACCAAGGCGGTCCTCCTCAGGGAATACCTGAAAACCCAGGGAAAAAATAGGACGCTAAGTGCAACCCACGCCCTCCTCCTCAGGGGATATTTACAAGCTGAAAACGGTTATGTTATTATTTATAACGTAATTCCCTCCAGAAGGAGATAAGATGTCCGGACATTCAAAATGGCATTCTATTAAACATAAAAAGGCGGCTCAGGACGCCAAAAGAGGAAAAATCTTTACTAAAATTATCCGCGAAATTAGTATTGCCGCTCGGCTGGGTGGACCTGACCCGGAGAAAAACCCGCGGTTGCGCAAGGCTATTTCTGAGGCTAAAGCAGTCAATATGCCTTCTGACAACATCAAGCGGGCCATTATGAAGGGCACAGGCCAGTTAGAAGGCTCTTCCTTCGAAGAAATTAACTACGAAGGTTATGGGCCAGGGGGAGTAGCTATTTTTGTCGAGGCCATGTCAGACAACAAAAACCGAACGGTTTCTGAACTCCGGCATATCTTTTCCAAAAATGGTGGCCGCATCGGCGAATCGGGCTGCGTGGCCTGGATGTTTAAAAGGAAAGGTTACATCGTGGTCGAAAAGGCCCGCGCCTCTGAAGAGCAACTTCTGGATATAGCTCTTGGCACCGGAGCGGAAGATATCCGCGACGACGGCTCTAACTGGGAAATAATTACCCCGCCCGAGAATTATGACTCTGTCCTGGAAGCCCTCAAGCAACATAATATTGAAGTGGCGACCTCCAACGTTGGCTATATCCCTCAGAACTATGTTAAAGTTGAAGGCAAGCAAGCCCAGCAGCTTTTGAGGCTGATGGAGGAGCTTGAGGACCATGATGACGTGCAGCACGTCTGGGCCAATTTTGATATTTCGGAAGAAGAAATCGCCAGTTTTTCTAACTGAGCACGAACTCGATGAGGGTTCTTGGGATTGACCCCAGCAGCCAGGCTACCGGCTTTGGCGTCCTTGAAGACAAAGAAGGAGGCTATGCCGTTCTGGGGTTTGGAGTCATCCGGCCTAAACCCTATCTCAGCTTGCCCGAGAAATTGAACGAAATTCGCGGCCAAATCGACCTTCTTTTGAGCCGCTATTGTCCCGAGGAAGCAGCAATTGAAAACCCTTTTTACGCACGCAACATCCGAACAGCCATCACCCTGGGACAGGTAAGAGGGGCGGTTTTAGTAGCCGTCGCCGCCCATGGCTGCCGTCTCTATGAATATTCACCCCGGGAAATAAAAAAAGCCGTCACTGGCTACGGTCAGGCTGAAAAAAACCAAGTTATGACAATGGTTAAGGCTCTTCTCCATCTTCAGGATATTAACCTGGAGCCAGACGCTTCCGATGCCTTAGCGACTGCCTTTTGTCATCTTAACCACCGCCAAACCCATGTTAACTTGTCTGAGGCAAAAACAAGTCGATGATCGCCTATCTTAAAGGCCGTTTGATTCAGAAAGCACCGAATCAAATCGTAATCGACGTCAACGGTGTCGGCTATTGTGCCTTCATCCCGCTTTCAACTTTTTTTAAATTGGGTGAAGAAAATGAACCTGTCGAGCTTTATGTTTATACCCATCTTAGCGATAGCGCCTTAGCCCTTTATGGATTTTCCACTGAGGAAGAAAGAGAACTCTTTCTGAAGCTCATCTCCATTTCCGGGATTGGACCCAAGCTCGCCTTAAACGTCCTTTCTGGGATGGAGCCAGCCGAACTAAAAGAAGCCGTTCAAGAAAGCAACGTGGCCCGCATCGCTCGCATTCCGGGGATAGGCAAAAAGACAGCTCTCCGGATAGCCATGGAAATGCAGGAGAAATTAGAAAAGAAGGAAAAGCTATTATCTGGCCGTGGTGCTCAGGAGCGAGAAGACCTAATCTCAGCCCTGCTCAATCTTGGTTTTCGTCGCCGGGAGGTAGAAGGGACAGTGGAGGAGGCTTTGCGGCGCTTGACTCCAGAGGCAGGGTTTGAGAAACTGCTAAGAGAATGTCTACGTCGAATGGCCAAAGTTTGAACCAAAAAAAGACCACGCTTCTTTCGCCGATAAGAAGCAAAGAAGATGTTCTCTTCGAAGAAAGCCTCAGGCCGCGCACCTTTGACGAATTTATCGGCCAAGAAACTGTCAAAGAAAACCTGCATATTTTTATCGAAGCTGCCCGCCGCCGCGACGATTCCCTCGACCATGTGCTCCTTTATGGACCTCCGGGACTGGGAAAAACCTCGCTGGCCTGGCTCATCGCCAAGGAGATGGGGGTTTCTATTAAACCGACTTCTGGTCCGGTAATCGAACGGCCGGGAGACCTGTCGGCTATCCTCACTAATCTCCAGCGCAAAGAAATCTTGTTCATCGACGAAATTCACCGGCTTCATCCCTCGGTTGAAGAGCTCTTATATTCAGCCATGGAAGATTACACCCTCGACATCATCATCGGTCAAGGGCCAGCTGCCCGCAGTCATAAGCTCCAGCTCAAGAAATTTACTCTAATCGGAGCCACCACCAGAGCTGGCCGGATTACTGCGCCGCTTCGCGGTCGATTCGGAATAATTCACCGCCTCGACTATTATAAGGATGAGGAAATTGAAAAAATAATTAAACGGTCAGCCAGCCTGCTAAACGTCCGAATCGACGACGATGCTGCCGGCGAAATCGCCCTTCGCTCTCGTGGAACTCCCCGGGTGGCTAACCGCCTGCTGCGTCGCGTTCGCGATTATGCTGACGTTAAAGCCGACGGAGTTATCACGCGCAAAGAAGCCCACGAAGCCCTGGAATTGATGGAGGTGGATTCCGTCGGCCTCGACGAAGTTGACCGCAAGATTCTGCAGACAATTATCGAAAATTTTGGGGGAGGTCCAGTGGGAATTGCCACTTTGGCCGCAGCTATCGATGAAGAAAAGGATACCATCGAATCGATCTATGAACCCTTCTTGATGCGGGTCGGGTTTTTGGAAAGAACCCTGCGCGGTCGCCGGGTCACTCCTCGGGCCTTAGAACACCTGGGCTATAACGCTCCCAAAGCAGGTTCCCAACAGAAAAAGCTGTTCCACGAGTAAATACTAAGCAGACGAAAATAAGGCACTGCTGAATCGTGGGCTGAGATACTGGATAGTAGAATCGTTAGTTAATTTAATCGAATAGGCAAGCGATTAATTAAATGAAAATGGTTTTTCCCCGTCTTGGGCAGGTCAGGCTTTGATGCGTCCAAGGATTTCTTTAAGGGACGATTCGGGAAAGCCAAAACTTCAATGGTCTTCTCCGCCTTCTCGGTCTTCTTCTTCAGCCCCCGAACAAAACAGAAAGAAACCACGGAAAGCGATAAAGAAAAAAGGCGAATTTAATCAAATACAGGGCATAGTTTATTAAAATTATGTTGGTTTCAGCTTTCGATTATCATTTACCTCCAGAACTAATTGCCCAAAGGCCCCTCGCCCGTCGCGACGCCAGCCGGATGATGGTCATCCGGCGTCAAACCAAGGAGATTATTCATGCTCGGTTTCTCGACCTCCCTGAATTTTTGGACGCGGGCGATGTGGTCGTCCTGAATGATTCTCGAGTTATCCCCGCCAGAGTTTGGGGAAAGGTTGGCGGCCGGGCGCTCGATTTCCTTTTTATCCGCGAAGTATCCCCGCGGCGCTGGGAGGTCCTTTGCCGACCAGCTCGGAAAATAGTCCCGGGGTCCACCGTAATCTTCCCTGGTGGTCTAGAAGCAATAGCCGTAAGCCGTGGTTGGGAGGGCCGCCGCGAACTTGAATTTCCGACTGATAACGTGCTGAGCTGGCTTCGTCAAGTGGGCTATCCGCCGCTTCCACCGTATATTAAACGACCCAAAAATGATGAAATCTTGAGGCAACTGGACATCACTCGCTATCAGACCGTTTTTGCTCGTCAACCGGGTTCAATTGCCGCGCCGACAGCAGGCCTTCACTTCACGCGCCGTCTTCTCCAGAAATTAAAAGAAAAAGAAATTCTCCTTACTAAAGTAACCCTCCATGTTGGCCTGGCTACATTTCAGCCGGTAAGGGTGGAAGAGGTTGAGGAGCATAAGATGTTAGATGAGACTTATGCCATTAGCCCCCAAGCCGCCGCTAAGATTAACCAGGCTAAAAAGGAAAGCCGGCCAGTCCTAGCAGCTGGAACCACTGTCGTCCGCACTTTGGAAAGTGCAGTCAAGAAGGCAGCAAAATTGGCCAGAATTAAGCCTGGCCCAGGGACAACCAATCTTTTCATTTATCCGGGTTATGAGTTCAAGGTAGTTGACCGTCTACTTACTAACTTTCACCTGCCCCGTTCTACTCTTCTGATGTTGGTCTGTGCCTTTGCCGGACGTGAACTGACCTTAGAAGCTTATGAAGTCGCCGTAAAAGAAAAATACCGCTTTTTCAGCTACGGCGACTGCATGCTCATCCTTTAAGCCATTTTTTGCCCTTAGACCCTCATTCAGTTTAATTCCGCTTATTTAATTCGAACGACTTGCTTCTAATTATAGCTTGCCGTAAAATGAAAAAGCTAATCAAATGATGGTTTGGTCTCAGGCTGGTTAAAATGAGCGAGGACAAAGCCCAAGACGAAAAATTAGCTGACATCCTTTATCCAAGTACTAAAGCTAAATCTTTTCGCATCACCCTTGTTTTTGGCGCTAAGCCCTCCCCTGATTATGAAAAGGCCGTCGACCTGGCGCAGCGAAACCCCACTTATAAGGTGGAGGGAAGCGGCGAATGGGCCAAACATTCTGTTACCTTTACTCCCGATGAGGTCGAGGACCTTTTTGAGCTTTTCAATTTGGTTCATGAATGGGAGGATACTGAGGTCTTGGTTAATCATAAACGGATTCCTTATGGTCACCAGCTGTGGCTGCCGCTGATGTGGTTTTACCGAATTCGCTAATTATTTCTGTTTCACTTCTTTACGCAATTTCTTATTCGTATCGTCTTTTTTTATTTGTATCATCTTATCTATTAATTCGGCAATAGGTTCTTCTTTGCTTATTTACCATATTTTTCGCAATTAGGGCCTTTTGCTAATTCGTACCGCCTCATCTATTTACCCTATTTTCTTTTTCTGCGCAGCTGCTTTATTTGCTTATCCCTTATGCTAAGACCCTTAATTCGTTCTGTTTAACCACTCTTCCCTTTTTTCAATTTATTTTCTCTTACCTAAATGCACTTAAATTGAGGCAAAGAACCAACATTTAATAAGCCATTATCTCTTCACGCTCCGACAGTCGGCCTTAAATCAAGATTTTTCGCTTCTCGTCCATTTTATCGGGAATGGTTTGCAGCTCAGGGCCAGGATGGCGGAAGCGACCAGAGAACTTTCAGCCTACGCGAAGGCCCTGTAATTGAAAACAGGTGACAACATTGCCGAACCCACACAAGATACAAGGAAATCGAATTTAGTGACTCCAAGATAATGATTCAGCGAAAAGTCGGCTGAGCAAAACAATCCCCGATGATTGCCTTAGTCAAAAATCTGTGAGAAAATCGCTCCCAGCCTTAACTGAAAGGCTAATTTAGATGGGCCAGCAAAAAGTTTGGCCAGCCAACAAAAAATTAAAGGAGGGAAAATTGCTCAAGAAGACTGCTTTTTTTCTGTTTATTCTGATTACTCTCTCGCCATTCTCGATAGCCGAAAGCCAGCCAGCTGAAAAGAGAAAGGTAACTATCGATGATTTTTATTGCTTTAAAGAGGTCAGCCAACCTTCTTTCTCTCCTGATGGTCGCTGGATTGCCTATGTGGTGACGGTTAAAGACAAAGAAAAAAATAGCCGTAATTCCGACCTCTGGATGGTGTCGACTGAGGAAGGTGAGCCTATCAGGTTAACCTTCCACGAAAAGTCCGACACCCAACCGCGCTGGTCGCCCGATGGCCGTTATTTAGCCTTCCTTTCCAACCGGGATGGAAAAAGTCAAATCTGGCTGTTTAATACTAAGGGTGGAGAGCCTTATCCCTTGACAGCCATCAACAGCGATATCGAAAGCTTCATCTGGTCACCTGATAGCGCTAAGTTAGCTTTTATTGCTAAAGACCCTAAAGATAAAGATAAAGATAAAGATAAAGATAAAGATAAAGACGAAGAGGTAATCGTAGTTAACCGCCTTCAGCATAAAAGAGATGGCGAGGGCTATCTTGATAATCGTCGACAGCACATCTGGCTGGTCCCTCTGTCAGGAGGAACACCTCAGAAGCTGACGACTGGAGCCTATGACGAAGAAGACATCTGCTTCACTCCCAATGGCCAAGAAATCATCTTCAGCTCCAACCGAACCGTTAATCCCGACGCTAACAGAAATAGCGATCTCTGGGCCGTGGAAATAGCTACAGGCAAACTCAGACAGTTGACTACTGACCCTAATCCCGATGTTAACCCGGCTGTTTCCGCCAGCGGTCGCTTTATCGCTTTCCTTCAAACCTCAAGTCCCGTCTATGGAACTTCCTTTCTTTGGTCTATTCCAGCCAATGGTGGGTCACCATCCAAATTAACCGCCAGCTTGGACCGGAATGTTCTCCCTGATATCCTTTGGTCTCCCGACAACCAGCATATCTACTTTTGCCTTGAAGATAGCGGCACGCAACATTTAGTTCGCTTTGACCTGGCCTCAGGAGATATGAAAAGAATCGTTTCCGGGGAAAAAGTCGTGGATAGCTTATGCCTTTCGCCTGACGGGACTCGTCTCGCTTTTACTTTGACCGATAACCTTACTCCAGAAGAACTATTCCTCTGCCAGGAAGATGGTCAGAATTTAAAAAGACTAACTTCCCATAACGACGGCCTTCTGGCTCAGCTCAAGCTCAGCGTTCCGGAAAACATTCATTATCGCAGCTTCGACGGACAGGTTATCGAAGGCTGGGTAATGAAGCCAGTTGATTTTGAGCCGGGCAAAAAATATCCCCTGATTGTTAGAGTCCACGGCGGGCCTAACTCCCAGTACTCCACTTCTTTTAATTATGAATTTCAGCTCTTGGCTTCTGAAGGCTATACGGTTCTTTACACCAATCCTCGCGGTAGTTCCGGCTACGGTGAGCCCTTTGGCCGGGCTATCTGGGCCGATTGGGGAAATAAAGATTTGAAGGATATTCTCGCCGGAGTTGAGTATGTGCTAAAGCAAGGTTATATCGACCCGATTAGGGTCGGTATCTATGGCTGGAGCTATGGCGGCATTCTCACCAATTACGCCATAACCCGCACTAACCGCTTTCGGGTCGCAGTCTCTGGTGCCAGCGACAGCGATTATTTTAGCTGTTATGGTAATGACGACCTCCATCTCTGGTGGGAGGAAGAGCTCGGTCTTCCCTGGGATAACTTTGACCTCTACCGCCGCTTATCACCCATCAAAGATATTAAAAACGTTAAAACTCCCACTCTTTTCCTCTGTGGCCAATTTGATTATCGCTGCCCGTTGCCTCAATCGGAACAAATGTACTTAAGTTTAAAAAGATTGGGGATTGAAACCGAATTAATCATTTACCCTCAAGAATCGCACAGCTTAAGCCGGCTCGATTACCAGGTTGACCGCCTGAAGCGCGTCCTGGCTTGGTTTAATAAATATCTCAAATAGGCGATTTATATATTCACATCCCCCAATTAAGACCAATTTAGGGTGGTCCAGCTTACCGCAGTGCTTAGGCTTTTTTCAGGGCTGAAATCGGCTCACCTAATTTTAGAGGAGTTCAAAACGCGCTGTAAAATGGCGCAGTGGTTCCTGAGCCTCCATTATTTTTAAACCGCGAATACACTCTCTTTTTTTATATAAATTAATAATAGCTTCAGCCACATACTCTAAGTGAGAAGCAGTATAAACTCGCCGCGGAATGGCCAGCCGAACCATTTCTAACCGCGGAAAAACTTCTTTTTCTTCCCGGCCTTTCTTGCGAGCAAACATCACTCCCCCCACCTCGACCGCGCGAATCCCGGCCGCCTCGTAAAGCGCCACCGTTAAAGCCCAAGCGGGATATTGCTCTCTCGGGAGGTGAGGTAAAAATTCATCAGCCAGCAGATAAACTGCATGTCCGCCTATCGGCTTAAAAATAGGAATCCCAGCCGCCTCCAGAAGACTTCCTAAGTAACGGACTTGCTCGATCCGATGACGAAGATAAGACTCATCAAGAACCTCTTCCAGCCCCCGGGCAATGGCCTCAAGGTCTCGACCAGCCAAGCCCCCATAAGTGGGAAAGCCCTCGCCGATGATTAAGATGTGCTTGAGGCGGGCCGCTAGGCCATCGTCATTAAGGGTGATAAAACCGCCGATGTTAGCTAAGCCGTCTTTCTTGGCACTGACCAGAGCACCGTTCGCCAGAGAAAACATTTCCTTGGCTATTTGGAGAATCGATTTTCTCTGATAGCCCGTTTCTCTCTCTTTGATGAAAAAGGCATTCTCAGCAAAGCGGCAGGCATCAAAAAATAGCGGCACCTGAAAGCGACGGCAAATTGAACTTATCGACCCGATATTGGCCAAGGAAACAGGTTGACCACCTCCCGAATTATTGGTAACAGTGAGCATAACCAACGGCACTCTTCTCCTGTGGCGTTGCAAGAATGCCTCTAATTTTTGCGGCGCCATATTTCCTTTGAAGGTTATTTCCGCCCTAGGGTCATAAGCTTCGTCAACAACTAAATTCACCGGATGAGCCCCACGGACCAGAATATTGGCCATGGTAGTATCGAAATGAATGTTATTGGGCACATAATCGCCCTTCTTTACCAAGGCCTCAAAAAGAATCCTTTCTGCCGCTCTTCCCTGGTGGGTAGGAATGACATGACGGAACCCGAAGATTCGCCTCACTGCCCCTTCCAAACGATAAAAGCTTCGGGCTCCCGCATAGGATTCATCACCCCGCATGATGGCCGCCCATTGAGCATCGCTCATGGCGCCGGTTCCTGAATCTGTTAATAAATCAATCGCTACCTTTTCTGCGGGGATGGCAAAAATGTTATATCCCGCTTGTTTTAAAATTTCCTGTCTTTCGCGCTTAGTAGTTTTCCCGATGGGTTCCACCATTTTTATTCGGTAGGGTTCGAAAGGTGAACCTTTCGCTTTCATTATTTCCTCCTTTCTTTTGACCTGATTCCAACTCTTTGGCCTTCAATCTCCTAAACAGCTACTTGTCATTAACGCCACCCTTCCCTTAAGTTTCAACCTCGTCGGCGTTGGTCATTTGTCTCTTTGACTTTTCCCCGTCTATCGCCTCGATGGGAGCATTCATTCCACTCTGAAAAAGCCTTTGCTAGGCATTTAATTCCCTCCTTTTTTTGAAACAACCGAGGGATAAATCGAAACAAAACCAGAGGCTTATAGTCTCTGAATCCGGAAAATTCATTTTCCCATATAATTTAGTTAAAAGGAAACCAGATGACGGAAAAACCCCATCCGCTGCTGAATTTCTTCGGGCTTTAACCGCCTCAGTCGGTCAATTCCAAAATCTTCGATCACAAAGGAAGCCACAGCCGAACCAGCCACGATGGCCTTTTTTATCGTGCGCGGGCTAATCTTTTTGGCTCGGTCAAGATACCCCAAGAAGCCGCCGGCAAAGCTGTCGCCAGCGCCGGTGGGGTCAACCACTTCCTCACAGGGATGGGCTAAGGTCCCAAAGATAAAATCACGGCTGAAGACAAGCGCGCCGTGTTCACCTTTTTTAACGATTACTAAGGACGGTCCAGCCTCGAGGACTTTTTTCCCCGCTCTAACGAGGTTAACTTCCCTGGTTAGCAACCGAATTTCTTCGTCGTTGGCAAAGAAAATATTTACTCTCTTTAAAGAGTGCCACAAGGATTCTATCTTATGGGTGATCCAGAATTGAATGGTGTCCATGGCCACTATTTTCGGTCTCTTCACCTGACTCAGGATGGCCTCATGCCAATCAGGGTCGATAGTGGCCAGATAAACAATAGCTGCTTGTTGATAACTCTCAGGAAGCAAGGGAATGAATCCAGCCATCACGTTGAGTTCAGTGCGTAATGTTTCTCGCTGGTTAGGGTCATAACCATACTTACCTTCCCAAAAAAAGGTCTTCCCAGGCCGGATTAAGATGCCTTCTGTTTTGATGCCCCGGTTCTGGAAAAAGGCAATAATCTCCCTCGGAAAATCCTCCCCGACAACGCCACTGAGCATGGGACGGGTGAAAAAGCTCGCAGCCAGAGCACAATAGGTCCCGGAACCACCAACAATCCTTTCCCGGCGCTCATAGGGAGTTTCGACCGTATCAAAAGCAATGGAACCAACAATAAGTAAGCTCATAAAATTTTTTCGGTACGGCTATGATTTTTCATCTAAGGGAATGTATTTCCCGATAATCAAGCTTAATTTTTCTTTCCATTCCCGGGGAACGAGTTCAGGTTGGGTAACGATGGTGTTAGCCAGAGCGTGAGCACAGGGACACTGGCCGCTTCTCTCCGGAGGAAGAAGAATTAAGGTTTTCCGGATTAAAGACTTAGCATTCGCAATATTAAGGCGCAGGTTCTCCAGGATGAGCTCAACCGAAACCGACTCTTCTTCTTCATGCCAGACGTCATAATCCGTGACTAAGTTGATGGTGGCATAGCAGATTTCGGCTTCCCGAGCCAGCTTGGCTTCCGTAGCCGCTGTCATCCCAATTACGTCGCATCCCCACTGGCGATAAACCCGCGATTCAGCTTTGGTGGAAAAAGCCGGGCCTTCGATGCAAAGATAGGCACCTCCCTGGTGCACAGGCAAAGATAGAGCCTGGCCGGCCTTAAAAAGAGCTTCCAGCAACTCTGGGCAGACGGGCTGGGCAAAGCTTATGTGGGCTGCTAAGCCCTCGCCAAAAAAAGTTGACTGACGGCGTGTCCGGTCAAAAAACTGGTCAGAAAGAACCAGGTCGCGAGGCTTAATTTCCTCTTTCAAGGAACCGCAGCTATTAACCGCAATAAGACGTGAAACTCCGAGTAATTTAAACCCATAAATATTAGCCCGGTAATTTATATTAGAAGGAAGATAACGGTGCCCCTGGCCATGACGGCTCAAAAAGGCGACCCTTTTTCCCTCTAAGGTGCCAATCATAAAGATATCAGAGGGGTCGCCGAAAGGAGTCTCGAGCTTTATGGTTTCTAATTCACTTATTCCCTCCATGGCGTAAAGTCCGGTTCCGCCGAGTATGCCGATTTCGGCTCGGAAAAGTGGTTTCGCCGGCCAGGCCATTTTCTCCTCCTCGGGCTAATAAGATGAAATGATTGTATATTATTTTAACGGCAAGGGTGTCAAGGGCTTGCCAGAACCTGACCCCAAAAAGTAGCTCGGGATTGGCTAATCCTTTGATTTTTAGGGGCTAAAAAGGTATTCTAAAGGGCAAGAAAAAATAAACCTTAACTGGTGGCTCAGATTATGGACGAAGCCAAATTAAAAGAAGTGGCCCAACTGCTTCAGAGCCGGCCTTCTCTGGCCATCCTTACAGGAGCGGGAATTTCGGCTGAATCCGGCGTGCCCACATTTCGGGGCGCTGACGGGCTCTGGCGCCAATTCCGAGCCGAAGAACTGGCCACACCCGAGGCTTTTGCTCGTAACCCTCAGCTTGTCTGGGAATGGTATGACTGGCGGCGCCAAAAAATTCAGGCTGTTAGGCCTAACCCGGCCCACTATATTTTAGCAAAATGGGAAAAGGAATTTCCTTCCTTTACCCTGATTACCCAAAATGTCGACGGACTCCACGAATTGGCCGGCTCCACCAAGCTCCTTGAGCTCCATGGCAATATCTGGAAGGTGAGATGCTTAAAAGAAGGCACTATTATGGAAAACAGAGAGGTTCCCTTGTCTAAAATTCCCCCGGTCTGTCCTGAATGTGGTTCCCTTCTCCGCCCCCACGTGGTCTGGTTTGGCGAAGCTCTGCCTGCCGAGGTCGTGGAAGCCGCCTTTGAAGTTAGCCGTCACTCGGAAGTCATGTTGTTTATCGGCACCTCGGCGGTGGTTCAGCCCGCGGCCTCGCTGCCATTGGTCGCTTCCGAACGGGGAGCGACCCTGGTCGAGATAAACCTTGAGCCAACCCCTCTGACCCCTTATGCCGATTTCTCTTTGTCGGGTAAAGCTGGAGAAATAATGCCGCGGCTGGATGAGTTAATAAGAGCATCCGCCCCGCAGAGAGAATAGATAAATTTAAGAGGGAAGCAATGAGCATCATCCATTTTCAGCCGACTGCGGGGTTGAGTGGCGATATGATCTTAGCCTCTCTTTTAGACCTCGGCCTTAACCCTGCCGAATTCAGAAACGCCGTCCAGAGTTTAAACTTAGGAGTTAAAGTCAAGGTCAACGATGTCCACCGGGCCTCACTCCGGGCAAAAAGGGTGGAGGTTGTCCTGCCCAAGGAAGAAAAAATAAAGTCAAGAAAATGGCGCGAGATAGAAGTTATAATTAAAAGTTGCCCTTTTTCACCCTGGGTGAAGGAAAAATCCCTCAAGATTTTTCAGACCCTGTTTGCGGCCGAAGCAAAAGTCCACGGTCAGCCCATGGACAAAGTTCATCTCCACGAAGCCGGAGCTAATGACGCTCTGGTAGATATCATCGGCTCCTGCTGGTTGCTGGAGAAAATGGGGGTTTCCCGAATCACCTGCTCGCCCATTAACCTCGGCTCGGGCTGGGTGAAAACATCCCATGGCTTGCTACCTGTTCCCCCGCCCGCTGTCGCTGAGCTGTTAAAAAATATTCCTGTTTACTCGGCCGGGGTGGAGGCGGAGTTAACCACCCCCACGGGAGCAGCCATCATCGCCCAGGTAGCTGATTCTTTCCTTAGCTTCCCCGAAGTCAAGGTTAACATGGTGGGTTATGGAGCTGGGGGCCGTGATTTCCCAGGGTTTCCCAACGTCCTGCGAGTCTTTTGGGGCGAAGAAACTGTCGCTAAGAGTTCGGTCCCGGTTTATGAAATTCGCGCCAATATCGATGACGCTGCGCCTCAGGTTCTTGCCTATGCCTGTGAACAGGTGCTTAACTCCGGCGCGCTGGACATTTTTCAGACTCCGGTCGTGATGAAGAAGGGTCGACTGGCGGTTCAATTGACCGCCTTAGCGCCAGCTGATAAAATAGATAAAATTATCGAGGTTTTGTTCCGGGAGACAAGCACGATTGGTGTTCGTTATCAGCCGGTTGAAAGACGCGTCTTGGAGCGAAAAATCGAAAAAGTTCAAGTAGCGGGCGAAGAGATACCGATTAAAATTTCTTATTTCGAAGGGAAGATAATCCAGGCTCAACCTGAATTTGAAGCTTGCCAAAGGATTGCCAAGAAAAAGCACTTTCCTCTGCGCCTCCTTCAGAGCCAAGCTCTCGAGTCCTGGAAGAAAAGGCATCCGGAATCTTAACCTAATCCTGGCGGGTTAAAACCAGAAATGAGGACGAACTGGCCATGAACCTGAAGAAAATAGAAGAAGGAGTAAAACTTATTCTAAAAGGTGTGGGCGAGGACCCATCGCGTCCTGGACTCAAACAAACGCCGCAGCGAGTGGCTCGAATGTTTGCCGAAATCCTTGGAGGATTAACTCAGGACCCTAAGGAACATTTAGAAGTCATCCAGGAAGAGCGTCATGACGAGATGGTCTTGATCAAGAATATTCCACTTTATTCGATGTGTGAGCATCACCTCCTGCCGTTTGCGGGCCAAGCTCACATTGCTTACATCCCCAAGGAAGGAAGAATTGTCGGCCTAAGCAAGATCGCCCGCGTCGTGGACGTTTTGTCGCGGCGCCTTCAGGTTCAAGAACGGCTGACCAAACAAATCGCCGACCTGATTAACGAACAGCTCAAACCCTTAGGAGTGATGGTAGTGATTGAAGCCGAGCATATGTGCATGTCGATGCGAGGCGTTAAGAAACCGCGCTCGATAACGGTGACTTCGGCCGTGCGGGGCTCTTTTCGGAACAACCCAGCCACCAGAGCCGAGGCTCTGACTCTGATCAAAGGAGATTTAGGTAGTGGTCAAGAGCGATAATCAGAAATTTTATGTTACAACGCCAATTTATTATGTTAACGACGTCCCGCATATCGGTCATGCCTACACTACCATCATTGCTGACGCCGTGGCTCGCTTCCAGCGTCTTTGTGGCAAACAAGTCTTCTTTCTCACAGGAACCGACGAGCATGGGCAGAAAATAGAGCGGGCCGCCACCGAACGAGGTTTAACGCCGAAAGAGCTCGCCGACCAGGTGGTAGTCAGGTTTAAGGATTTGTGGCGGGCTTTGAACATTTCCTATGATTATTTTATTCGGACGACGGAGCCGTTCCACGAAGCCGGAGTGCAAAAAATTTTTCAACAGCTTAAAGAAAAAGGAGATATCTACAAGGGAACTTATCAGGGCTGGTATTGTGTCTCTGACGAAAATTTTTTGGCCGAAGATGTACCGTTGGAACCTTCTGGCGAAAAAAGTTGCCCTGACTGCGGCAAAAAAGCCCTCCTAATTTCTGAGGAATGCTACTTTTTCCGTCTATCTGCCTACCAGGGTCGTCTGTTGGCCTTCTATGCCCAAAATCCGGATTTTGTCCGGCCTCCCAGCCGGATGAACGAGGTCGTCTCGTTTGTTAAACAAGGGCTCAAAGACTTGAGTATAACCCGAACCACGGTTAGATGGGGCATTCCCGTCCCTAACGACCCGCAACATACGATTTATGTCTGGTTCGATGCGCTCCACAACTATGTCACTGGAATCGGTTATGACTGGAAAGAGGAGCTTTTCTCCCGCTTCTGGCCCGCCGACCTCCATCTAATCGGCAAGGACATCCTCCGTTTTCACGCTATTTTTTGGCCGGCTTTTCTGATGGCCGCGGGGCTACCGCTGCCGCGCACCGTTTTGGGCCACGGCTGGTGGCTCAAGGACGAAACTAAAATGTCTAAGTCGCGGGGTAATGTGCTTGACCCACAGGTTATCCTTCAGGCTTTTGGCCCCGACCCGCTTCGCTATTTCCTGCTGAGGGAGATTCCTATCGGTCAGGACGGCAATTTTTCCCATGAAGGCTTTCTCCACCGAGTCAATTCTGACTTGGCCAATGACCTGGGCAATCTAATTCAACGAATCCTGACCATGATCGGGAATTATTTCCAGGGGAAAATAGATTCGGTGGGACCCGAAACAGAAGAGGACGGGGTCATAAAAAGAAATTTTGAGCGGTTGAAGGAAAAGGTGCGGGAGCTTTTTAATGATTATGCGATCAATCGAGCGCTCGAAGAAATCTGGGTATATATCAACAGCGTCAACAAATACTTGGCCGACAACGAGCCGTGGAAGATGGCCGCTGACCCGGCTAAAAGAAGCCGGCTGGGAAGAATCCTCTTGCAGGCCGCCCGCGCCATCTGGGGCTTAGCTTATCTTCTCTACCCGGTAATGCCTGGTTCGGCCGAGAGGACCTGGCAGCTACTCGGAGAGAAACGACCCATCAACTCCATTAACTATGAAGCGCTGGAGTTTGACCTATTCTCTTCCGGAGAACCGGTCAAGAAACCCGAGCCTCTTTTTCCTCGGGTAGCCTTGAAAGATTTTTTAGGCCTGGAAGTCGCCAAGGAGGTAAAAATGGAAGCCAAGAGTGAATGGATTTCTTTCGAGGAGTTTAAAAGGATGGACTTGCGCGTGGCCGAGGTAATTAAAGCCGAGAGAGTCCCGAATACTGACAAACTCTTGCGTCTTGAGGTCAATATCGGCCAAGAAACCAGGACAATGGTCGCTGGGGTAGCTGACACTTATGCGCCTGAAGACCTGATCGGCAAAAAAATCGTGGTCATTGTCAACCTCAAGCCGGCTGTCATCCGGGGAATCGAATCGCAAGCAATGCTCTTGGCGGCAGAAGTGGAAGGGAGAGCGATTATTCCTTTCTTTGACCGCGATGTCCCGGCTGGGGCTAAAGTCAAATAAAAGGGTTCACTCCCATCTTTTGTGGATGAGGATAGGACAGATGACCTCAACAAGTAACAGCCAGCAGGAGTGTTCAATCAGGCTTTATCTAAGCGGAATCACTTGGAGAATTGGCATATAATTTGCTTAGATTAGTTTTTGAGGAGAGTGAAGATGAAAAAAGGTTTGCTTTTCGTGACAGTTATTTTGCTTTTGCTGCCGACAATAGTCTGGGCTGATGCTATTTCCATCCGTCTTGGCTACTTCATTCCCCGGGCTAAGAGCGACCTCTGGGATATTGAGTTTGAAAACATGGACTTTACCCATTCTAATTATCAGAACTCTACCTTGGGTTTTGTTTATGAAAAATATCTCTCTTCGCAGTTGAGCGTAGTAGTAGGTTTGGACGGTTATAGCAAAAACAGGGCGGGATTTTACAAAGAGTATGTCGGTTATTCTTTTGATGAGGGTGACTTTGCCTTTCCGGCCAAGTATTATCGAGGGGCCTTTGGCCTGAGTCATGTGTTTGGTGTTTCTATCACCCCTATACAGCTAGGGCTAAAACTTGTCCCCCTTGGCCACCGGGCCAGCTTTTCGCCTTATTTAGGGGGAGGACTCGGCTTGTATATCTGGAGTGTGCGCCTCCAAGGAGATATGATCGATTTTAGCGACCCCTGGGTATACGAAGACCCTGACTTAGGTGATGTCGATATTTACCCCATTTATCCCACCAACGTCCGAGACGACAACAACTTTTCCCTCGGCTATCATGCCTTTGTTGGCTTGATGTACCGAGTGGCCCAGAGAATGGCGATTGAAGTTGAATTAAGGTATTCGACCTTAAAGGGAACGCTTAAAGAGGGTTTCGAAGGTTTTGAACCCTTTGATTTGGGTGGTTATCATCTGGCCGTCGGGGTTAATTATCGATTCTGACCTTATTTCTGATTCGAATTATTTTTTAGCGCCTTAAGACGCTCCTTAAGAAGCTGGGCAACCCGCTGGCCAGAGAGGAGCATGCCGCCAAATATCGGCCCCATCCTCGGGCCGCCAAAAACAGCGTTGGCCGCCATGCCGCAGACATAAAGATTAGGGTAAACCTCGCGGGTATTAACTAAAAGGAACCTTTCTCCTTCTTCGGCCCACATGGGTCTTTCGCCCATGACGCCTCCTGTGGCCGTTAGGAGCTTTCCCTCCGTTTTGCGGGCCACCACCTGAGCAATCTCTGCCGCATGACCAGTGGCGTCAACTACAAAATGGCTCCTGACTGCCAAGGGGTCGACATGCAGCTGCGCCATCTCCACTGCCGACCAGTTGATGACAGCTCCCTGAACCTTGCTGTTGCGAATCACCACATCTTCAATCGAGATACTATTGAAAATGTGCGCTCCGGCTCGCAGCGTACTCAGAAGAAGGGCAGCCATCATCTCCAGAGAGGAGGCAACGTAATATTTTTCGGCATAGGCCTCAGTCCTCACTCCCCAGTTATCCAGCAGAGCTTTGGCTTCTTCCTGAACCACAATTTTGTTAAAAAGCATGCCGCCGCCCGCCATCCCGCCACCCGGGCGCAGCCCTCGCTCAAAGACGACTACTTTATGGCCTTCACGGGCTAAAAAATAGGCCGCGCTGAGACCAGAAGGCCCCGCGCCGCCGATAACGACGTCAGCTTCAAGGGAAGAAAGAAATTCTTTAGAGAAGCTTTCCGTAATTGCCCGACTTATTACTACCTCATCTAACATCTCCAGCCTCCGCTGAAACCTAAATTATAGGGACAATCCGGCCGAGGGTCAAATCTCACCTCTTTTTAAAAAGGACGAGAAAACATTCCTCCTTTTGAGGTAGATAGATATTAAGACCATCGATTTTTGCCTCCTCTGGAGGGAGGATGAGCTAAAAAGGTTCCTTTCCATTTTATCTGGCCTATTTTGAGCCCTAAAAAATGAAAAGGTGTAAACTTTTTTAGCTTTATTCGCCGCTGGGTCACTATCACTTATCTTGAAAGGCCCAGGCTAAGGCCAAAATGGAGAGGCCTCCAGTTTAAACCGGTCAATAATGTTTTGATAATACTGAGCCTCCTCTGTTCGTTTTCTCTTGGCGGCGCCCGCTTGAAGAATTTGGGCTTTACGAACTATCTCCTGGCAAACAAGCCGGCGTTGTTCAGGGCTCAGGTTAAAGCTAAGAAGCTTGAATAAAGATTGCAGTCGAAACCGGTCCAGCCCCCAAAATCGACGCGTAAGCTGGTCGGGATGGCCGCCTCGTTTGATGATTAAGGGCCGGTCAATAAGATGAAGGGGATAGCGCAGCGAGTAGCGCAGGCAAAAATCATAGTCTTCACAAGCCGGCAGAGTTTCATCAAAATTGCCTATAACCTCAAAAACTTGCCGCCGAAAAAGCGAGGCCGAAAGGCTGAGAATGCAGAGAGGTAAGGCGTGGGGAAAAATCCAGCCAGAATATTTCTTGTGTCTTTTTTTTGCATTAACTCTCTTGCCGCGACGAATCCAGACCTCTTCAGCGGTGCAACCCATGAGCTGGGGAAAGGTTTCCATGACGTTCATCTGGAGCTTCATCTTTTCCGGCAACCAGAGGTCATCAGAATCTAAAAAGGCAATAAACTCCCCTCTGGCTAATTCGAGCCCCCGATTCCGCGCCCGGCTGACTCCCTGATGTTCTTGGTAATAATAGCGAATTGGTCCGGAGAGATTCTTAATTGCCTCTTTAGTTTTATCCGTCGACCCGTCGTCGATGACGACAATTTCAAAAGAATACCTTTCAGAATCAGGCTGAAAAACAGTCTGAGAAAAAACTGATTGCATGGCTTCAGTTATAAACTGGCCTCGGTTATAGGTAGGAATAATCACCGAAATCATCCGGTCTCCTCACTGCCGACGACAAAACAAAACCCTCATTCTTCGATTATAAAACCTAAGAGCCGTAAAATTTGAGTTTAAATTAAGACTTGATACAGCTTTCATTTCCAAGACTGAATTCTTTTACCGCCAATTATCTATAATTTTATCTCACCCTCAGGCCCGCAGAAAGGGGCCGATGATCTATAATTAATTAATCCTATATCATATAAACGGCTCCCCTACCTTTGGTGGAGCGTGAAATAATGACGCCGCCGGAATCGTGAGAACCAAGTTAATTAATCGAAATCAGTTTCCTTACCAGCCCTAATTTCTCCGGATTGCCTGACCACGGCCAGTTTTTGTTTGCTGACAAAAGGCCATCTAAACCTGCCCCACTCGCTTTCAATCTCTATTTCTCCAGAAAAGTTAACGTCGATAGCCTCGCCTTCCATTGCTGGTGCCAGCTCTGGTCCCAGCTCAAAAAAATCAAGCAGCAGGGGTAGCGTCAACTTCTTCCCCTCTCCCGGCCCGAGTGAATCTTGAAAGGTTTGCTGTCCGCTCTGGATGGGCTTATCCGAAAACTCGAGGCGATAGGTTAAGTGGCGCAAAATCCAATTGGAAGCATTGGAGTTAATGAAACAAACGCCAAATTCCACCTCTGCTCCGCCCAAGCTAAGGCTTTTAACCTGAACCGGAAGGAGGTCTATTTTCCAATCATGGAAGAGCGGAAAGTCGGCAGCCACCGCCAGCGGAATCTTCAGTTCACGGCGCCGGGGGTCAAAAAAGGAAAAAAGCCCGCTTAAAGTGCAATTGAACCTTTCTTCGCCCTTAAGCATAGGAATAGTCTGAAAAAGGTAATCATAGGTAATCTTAACGGGGACAGTAATCAAGGTGCTTGAAGCCGCGGGGATAGGAATGGCCGGTTCAACCGGGGTGTCAATCCGGAAGAATTCCTCCTGATTAACGAGCACCCTGTTGGCCGTGCGCGCCAGTTGATATTCGACCGCAGAGTTGTTAATCACCCGTAAAATAAAATTAATGGTCAGGCCAGAAGAACTCAAGCCTTCAAGCCGCTTCTCCTCAAGGACTATTTCAATGTCTTTCTTGGCCGCGGCCGCAGGAGAAAGTAAAACTAAAATAAAGAGAAGATAAAAAGAAAAGAGCCCGACCAAAAATTTCAGCCTCCAAGTCGAGTCAAGATAAATTGAAAGCCTCACGCGACATCCTTTCTAATTAACCTCCTTGATAATACCTGATAGCGTTGCTAAGCACAAGGGGAGCAGGTAGAAAACAGCGGCTCGCAATCCAAGCTTATTGGTTCCTTTCTCAATTATTGTTTTTTGGCCCTAATTATCTGGCTAAAAGATAGCGGTAATTAGAATTAATGGCGCTTATCAGTTTAGTGCGGAGTTCCCCTTAAAAATGAGCATGGGTTTGGCTGCTAAAATTAGTTGCCTGAGAATATTATTCACTTAAAAATCACTTTTTGGCTGATTCTAAATTAAATAGAGGAATCAAACCTTAAGAATTAAAAGATGACCGCCTATCGCAAGGTGATTTGAAAACGGGCGGCAATTGTATAACAAGGTAGAGTTAAATGCCCCCCTTAGCTATTTATAAGGAGGTCAAGCCAAGATTAAACAGAAGCCGGTTGCTTTAATTCCTCCTCGTTACTTATAATAGAAAAACGCACTTAAAGGCTAATGAGAGAAAAACTTAAGGTGGATTTCAGACATCGCCGGCTTTTCGTCCAGCTTTTTGGCAGTAAAGTCTATGCGGTGGGCGGCTATGTCCGCGACCTTATCCGGGGGGTTCCTTCTGAGGATGTGGATATTCTCGTCATCGAGCATCCCCTCGAAATAATAATCAAAAAACTCAAGCCCTACGGAAAAGTAGACCTGGTCGGAAAAAGTTTTGGAATCATTAAATTTACTGTTGATAAAAAAACTTACGATGTCGCCTTGCCGCGCCAAGAGATTCCTCGGCTAACTGAAATCACCAGCCATAAGGATTTTTTTATCCACGCCAACCCCTATCTTCCTTTGGAAAAAGACTTGGAAAGAAGAGATTTTCGTTGCAACAGCCTAGCCTTAAGGTTAAAAGATGGCTTGTTGATTGACCCCTTTGGCGGCGCTCAAGATATCCGGGAAAAAGTCATCCGCCTTACGAACCCCCCCGCCTTTCCTGAGGACCCGTTGCGTGTTTTGCGCGTCGCCCGTTTTGCGGCAGTGCTCAACTTTTCTGTTGACCCTTCTATTTATGAAACCTGTAAAACAATCGAACTAAAGGGACTGAGCATCGAAAGAATAAATGAGGAGCTTTTCAAAATGCTCCTTCAATCCCGGCGTCCCTCCCGCGGCCTGGAAGAATTGTGGCGTCTGTCAGCTCTAAAAAAACTTTTTCCTGAACTCTATGCCCTTACCTTTTGCCTCCAGGACCCGGTTTTCCACCCAGAAAAGGACGAGTATGGCAATCATACGGTCTGGCATCATACCAAGTTGACCGTTGACCAAGGACAAAGAGTTGCCGACTTGGTCGCGTTGCTCCCAGGCAAAAGATTAGCCCTCCTTTTAGCCTGTCTCCTTCATGATGTTGGAAAACCGAAAACCGTTGATTGGGAGTTTAAAAAGGGCCGAATGGTCATAACCAATAACTACCATGACGTAATCAGCGAAAAAATGACTCGGGAGTTCTTGGCCCGCCACAAAATTTATTCCTGGGAAGACTGCAACCTGAGGGAATTAGTGCCTTTGCTGGTCCGCCTCCACCACCGGCTGGCTGAACTTTGGCAAAACCGTCGCTTTGTCACCAAAAAAGCTTTTAACCGCCTTATGGCTGAAGCCAAGGGCGAGATTGAATTGCTGGTCTATTTAGACCAGGCAGACCGAGCCGGAAGGAAAGTTAGGTTAATCGAAAAATTCGACCGCCAAGCCGTCTGGCTCAGGAAAAAGCTAACAGAATTGAACATCACTCAAGAAACGATCCGGCCGATGATTATGGGCCGAGACCTCATACCGCTCGGCGTTGAACCCGGCCCTCGCTTAGGGAAATTATTAAAAAAGCTCTATGAACTTCAGCTGGAGGCAGCCTTTGAGACCAAGGAACAGGGGCTTCGCTTTGCTGAGGAGCTCATTAAAGGAAAGAGCGAATGAGAGTGTTAGTTACAGGTGGGGCGGGTTATATCGGGTCGCATACAGTTAAGCTCTTGCTGCGGCAAGGTTTTGACCCCGTCATTTTTGATAATTTATCTCAAGGTCATCGAGAATTAATCCTGGGGGGTAGCTTCATCCAGGCTGATTTACAAGACAAGGAGAAAATAGCGGAAGTAATCCATGATTATAAAGTGGAAGCGGTTATCCATTTTGCGGCGCTTATCCAAGTGGGTGAAAGTTATGACAACCCCCGTCTCTATTATACCCATAATTTGATAACCACCTTGAACCTTTTGGATGCAATGTTAGCCTCGGGAGTAAAAAAATTCGTTTTTTCTTCGAGCGCAGCCGTCTATGGAGTACCTCAGGCTATCCCGATAGATGAAAGCCACCCTCTCCAGCCGGCCAATCCCTACGGCCAGACCAAATTTTTCAGCGAAAAGATACTGGAAGACTTGGGTCGGGCCCATGACTTAAGTTATGTTTCCTTGCGGTATTTTAATGCTGCCGGGGCTGACCCGGAAGGCGAGCTCGGTGAACTCCATCAGCCAGAAACCCATCTCATTCCTAATATTATGCTTCATCTTTTAGGCCAAAAACCTTTCTTCGAACTTTATGGCGATGATTTCCCCACCCCCGACGGTACGGCGGTCCGTGATTATATTCATGTTTCAGACTTGGCCCAAGCCCATGTTTTGGCCCTGAAGCTGATGCTCGAGCGTCCTACTCAAGAGGCTTTTAATTTGGGGACTGGCCAAGGCTATTCGGTAAAAGAAATAATCAAACAGGTGGAAGCGGTGAGCGGCCTCAAGGTCGAAATTCGCCTCCGGCCCCGCCGTCGCGGCGATGTCCCGGTTCTTTTAGCCTCAAGAGAAAAGGCCACGCAAAAGCTCGGCTGGATTCCAGAGTATTCCGATATAAAAACTATTATTAAAACCGCCTGGGCTTGGTACAGCCAAAAAGTCCGCCGGTGAACCCGCCGAAAAAACCGGTTTTAACAGGCCTTTTGGCGGCTAGTTAAAAAATTAGCCCTATTTGATCAAGGAGCTATTTTCGGGTTGACGGAGCTTCCCGAGGATGGTATAAAAATATTTCCTTCAAAGGGTAAGAGAATGAAACTGGCCAAAGGGTTAAATTTATTCTTTATCTTTTTAATCCTATTTTCTTGTTCTCGAGCCCCAAAGCCAGAAAAACTTCCACCCGCCAGCCCCCCTGCGAAGAGCAATCAGCCTCAAGAAGCCGTAACTGATTCTCCCAAGGCCAACGTTGAGGCCGCCGAAACTAAGAACCCGCCGCGGCTGACAAATATTTCGGAGCAAGTCAAACAGGCTGAAGCCCAAGAAGTTCTTCAGGAAGAAAAGACTCCAGGGAGTGAAAACGAGGAAGCCACGGCCCTTTTCGAAGAAGCCCTCAGCCTCTGCCAGCAAGCAGAGAATTCCTGGCAAGCTGGCCAATTAGATGAAGCCATAGAAGTTTTAGATAAAGCTTATAGCCTCTTACTCAAAGCCAAACTTGCTGCAGATTCTTCTCTTAACCAGGAGAAGAATGCGTTGCGCTTGCTAATAGCTCAAAAGATTCAGCAAATCCACGCCTCGCGGTTGGTCGTCGTCGGCGACAACCATCGAACCATCCCGCTCGAAGAAAATAAAGAAGTTTTAGCTGAAATCGAATCCTTCCGAACCAAAGAAAGAAAGGCTTTTGAAGAAGCCTACCAAAGGTCGGGTTTTTATCGGGAAATAATCCTTGAGGAGCTTAGACAAGCTGGCTTGCCCGAAGAACTCGTCTGGCTACCGCTTATCGAAAGCTTTTATAAGGTCAAAGCCCTTTCCCGTTCGCAGGCTCTTGGCCTCTGGCAATTTATTGCTTCTACCGGGTATCGCTTCGGGCTCAAACGAGACCGCTGGGTGGATGAAAGAATGGACCCGGTTAAATCCACTCGGGCAGCTATTCGCTATCTCTCCGAACTCCATAACCTCTTCGGCGATTGGACAACTGCTCTGGCCGCCTATAATTGTGGAGAAATCAAAGTCCAGAATGTCATTAGGACCCAGCGGGTTAACTATTTGGATAACTTTTGGGACCTTTACCGCCGTTTACCTCATGAGACAGCCCGGTTTGTGCCCCGGTTCATCGCCGCTCTCCTGATTATCAAGTACCCGGAAAAATACGGGTTTAATTTGCCCGAGCCTTTCCCTCCTCTTAAGTGGGAAACAATAAAGATTAACCGGCCGGTAAAGCTATCGGCTTTAGCCAAAGCGCTGAACCTTGACCAAGCGGAGCTGATTTTCCTCAATTCCGAACTTCGTCAAGATGGAACTCCCAATTATGATTATGAGCTCAAGATCCCTGTCGGCACGGCGGAGGCCGCTCTCTTAACTATCCAGAATCTCCCCACCTGGATACCGCCTGAACCAACGGTTCATATCGTCAAACCAGGAGATACTCTTTCCTCTATTGCCCGTCGTTACCGGACGACTGTTGACCATCTGGTTAGATTAAATAACCTCAAAAACCCAAAATTAATCCGGCCCGGGCAACGGATTCGCATCACCGGATAGGATAGCATTCCAAAGTCCCTTTTTAGGAAATCCTTAAGAAAGGCGAGAAACTGAAGCCCAGCCTCGAATAATTTCTTGCGAACTTTTTGGAGAGAGGCCGGTCAGAAACTAAGCGGGTTTCTTTTTTTCTTTCTTCTTCTTTTCTTTTTTCTTGAATTCAGAACCAATAAGTTCCAACATGGCCATCGGGGCTCCATCCCCTTTGCGCGGGCCTAATTTGACCAGCCGCGAATAGCCACCTGGCCGTTCTGCAAACCGCGGGCCAAGCTGGTCGAACAACTTAGTCACCACCTCTTCTTTCCGCAAAAAAGCCAGAGCCCGGCGACGGGCATGGAGAGTGTTCCGCTTCGCAAGAGTAATCATTTTCTCAGCCAAAGGACGAGTCTCCTTGGCTTTAGCTAAGGTAGTTTTTACCCTTTCTTTTTCTAAAAAAGAAGTGACCAGATTCCTCAATAATGCCAACCGATGCTCTGTAGGTCGACGAAGCTTCCGTCCTTTAACAAGATGCCTCATCCCTCTAACTCCTTTCGCTTCTTTTCTTCTTGAATTTCCGCTTGAATTCGTTCCAATAGTTTAGGATGGAGCTCCAGGTTTAGTCCCAGATTGAGGTTGGCCAAGGTTTCCCTTATTTCGGCCAAGGATTTACGGCCAAAATTCTTGGTCTTAAGCAGTTCTTCTTCTGTTTTCTGGACCAACTGATAAATCCGGTCAATCCCGGCGGCCCGGAGACAGTTGCTGGAACGGACAGATAGTTCTAGGTGGTCAATCGGTTTTACCAAGAGGTCGAGCTGATTGAAATAGGGGATTTCCTTCTTAACAGTAATACTTTCTCTTTCTAAAGGTTCATCGACGATGTTCATGAAAATGGCCAAATGGTCGCGGAGAATTTTAGCTGCCTGAGAGAGGGCGTCCTGAGGCCGGATGGCTCCCGTCGTCCAGATTTCCAGGGTCAAGCTTTCATAATCAATTCGCTTGCCGACTCGCGCCGGTTCAACTCGATAATTAACTTTTTTTATCGGTGAATGAGAGGAATCAAGCGGAATAAAATCTACAGGCAGAGTGTCATCGTAATTCTGGTCAGCCGAGATATAACCTCGATTATTCCGCACGACCATCTCGATGTTCAGTTTTCCATCCTCATCCAAGGAAGCTATATGGATATCGCCATCCAGGATCTCGATGTCGCCGTCATGGACAATATCAGAAGACTTCGCTTCGCCTGGTCCGGCAAATTTAAGGGTCATAGTCTTGGGTTGATTTCCCTTCAGCTTTATGGGAATACTCTTGAGGTTAAGAATAACATCAGTGACATCCTCCACTACTCCGGGAACAGTGGAGAATTCATGAAGAACACCTTCAATCCGGACTGCAGTTATTGCCGCGCCGACAATCGAAGAAAGCAAAACTCGGCGCAAAGCGTTACCTACAGTTATTCCGTAACCGCGTTCGAAGGGTTGGGCGGAGAAGCGGCCGAAAGTCTCGGTTAAAGTTTCATAATCAACCTCGATGAAACGTGGCCTCTGAAACCCAAATTCCATTTTCCTACCTCCTTTGGCCGGCCTTTCTTCTTAAAAAATTACTTGGAATAAAGCTCGACAACAAGATGCTCCTCCACGGGCAGGGTCACATCCTGTCGTGTGGGCAAAGCCAGGATTTTGATTCTTGCCTCATCCCAATCTACTTCGAGCCAGCTGGGCAAGGTTTTATTCCGGCTTTCAGCTATTATCGCCCGCAAGTTTTCATTCTTGGCTGAGCGGGGTTTGAATTCAATAGTTTCGCCAACTTTAACCAGATACGAAGGGACATCAACTTTTTGCCCATTAATCAGAAAATGTCCATGGCTAACCAGCTGCCGAGCATTAGAGCGCGATAGAGCGAAACCAGCCAAATAAATCACGTTATCCAGACGCCTTTCCAGCATAATAAGAAGGTTCTCGCCGGTAATACCCTTCATCCGTTCAGCCCGATGGAAGAAAAGACGAAATTGCCTCTCGGTCATCCCATAATATCTCTTAAGCTTCTGCTTTTCTCTTAATTGAAGACCATAACCTAAAACCCGGCGCCGCATTCTTCCATGCTGACCAGGAGCAAAAGGCCGTCGCTCCACTGGGCATCTCTCCGTGAAACATCTTTGACCTTTTAAAAAAAGCTTTGTTTTCTCGGTCCGACATAAGCGACAAGTCGGCTCACCATGTCTGGCCATCTTAGCACCTCTTGTTTTGATTCATTCCTTAAACTCGCCGACGTCTCGGCACCCGGCAGCCGTTATGGGGGATGGGAGTCACATCTCGAATTGATTTTATTTCCAAACCAGCTCCTTGCAGCGCCCGGATAGCTGACTCGCGACCAGCGCCGGGGCCCTTAATCCTAACATCAACGTATTTCACACCAAGTTCCCGGGCCTTGGAGGCGGCCTCTTTGGCCGCTAATTGAGCAGCAAAGGGAGTCCCTTTACGCGCTCCTTTAAACCCACAAGTCCCTGAACTTGCCCAACATAAGGTGTTCCCTTCGTGGTCACTGATCGTCACGATAGTATTATTGAATGTTGACTGGATATGGGCGACAGCAAAACCCACCTCTTTTCTTATCTTTTTTCGCTTCGACTTCGGCTTTGGTTGAGCCATGATTCTAAGCCTCCCTTCTCACCCTTATTTTGTCTTCATCTTTTTTATTAGATGCCCTCTTGGTCCTTTTCGCGTCCGGGCGTTAGTTCTTGTCCTTTGTCCTCGAACCGGCAGGTTGCGCTTGTGTCTTAAACCACGATAGCAGCCGATATCGATAAGCCGCTTGATGTCTTGGGTGACTTCCTTCCTCAGGTCACCTTCCACCTTTTCCCGCGTCTCGATGATTTGACGAATCCGGTTAATCTCTTCCTCGCTTAAATCCTTAACTTTTTTATTCTTATCGACGCGCGCTTCGCTTAGGATTTTATGCGCTTTAGACCTACCGATGCCGAAAATATAAGTTAAGCCAACCTCAACCCGCTTGTTCGGAGGTAAAGTTACTCCTGCTATTCTTGCCATGGTCGCCTCGCTTCATCCTTGTCTTTGTTTATGCCTGGGGTTGGTACAAATAACCCTCAGGGTACCCTTGCGTCGGATGATCTTGCAATTCCGACAAATCTTTTTTACCGATGCTCGAACCTTCATAGCCAGCTCCCTATTTGAACCGATAAGTGATTCTTCCCTTCGTCAAATCATAACGGGAAAGTTCCACTAAAACTCTGTCTCCGGGTAAAATCCGGATAAAATGTTTCCTCATCCGGCCTGAAACCTGAGCCAGAATACGATGCTTATTGGCTAATTCAACCCGAAACATAGCATTAGGCAAGGCTTCAACCACCACGCCTTCGACCTCAATAACGTCAGCTTTGGGCACGCCGGGCCTCCATAGTCCAAAGACCTAGGTTTTTCTTCTCCGGAATCAGAGTTAATATCTCAACGCCTTCAGGAGTAGTGACAACTGTGTGCTCGAAATGGGCGGCCAGACTCCTGTCTCGAGTCACGGCTGTCCAACCGTCATTTAGGATTTCTTCCCGCCAATCACCCGCCGAAATCATCGGTTCAATGGCCAAGGTTAGACCTGGCCGAATTAAAGCGCCCCGGCCGGGCGGCCCAAAATTAGGTACCTGTGGCTCTTCATGCAGCGCCTGGCCGATTCCATGACCGACAAAAGACCGGATAATCGAAAAACCCTTTGATTCCACATAAGTCTGGATAGCGTGGGAAATGTCCGAAATGCGGTTCCCTGACCTTACCTTCTCCAACCCCTGGTAAAGAGCTTTCTCAGCGGTATCAATTAATCTCTGGGCTAAGGGGGAAATGTTGCCAACCGGATAGGTAACGGCTCCATCTCCATAATAACCGCGGTAAATGACTCCAAAGTCGAGGCTAATAATATCGCCTTCCTGGAGACGGCGAGAAGATGGAATGCCGTGAACGATTTCTTCATTGACCGAGGTGCAAAGGGAGGCAGGAAATCCCCGATAACCTTTGAAAGCTGGCCGGCCGCCAAGAGCCCTGATCCTTTCTTCGGCGTATTCGTCTAATTCTTTGGTCATTGTCCCCGGCTTAATCAAAGCTTTGAGCTCAGAAAGAATCAGCGCCACCATTTGACTGCTCTGCCTAATCAGGGCAATTTCCTCCGCTGTCCGGTAAACAATCATTTTGAAAGCAACCCTTCCTTTAATCTCACTGGCTGGTTGAGCTTGGCTCTCAAAATTGCCTCTATCTGCTCAAAAACTTCTTCCGGTGGACTTGAGCTGTCTATCTGATAAACGATGCCCTTCTGAAGATAATATTCCCGCAATTCTTTAATTGCTGCCTCATATACCTTAAGCCTTTCTTCAATAATCTCCGGCTGGTCATCGTCCCTTATAATAAGCTTGTAGCCGCAAAAGTCACAAAGGCCGCTTTCTCGGGGTGGCGAGCTTAGGAGGTTATAAACCGCCCCGCAGTTCGGGCAAAGGCGCCGATTCGATAAGCGCTGAATCACCGTCTTCGCTGGCAGGATAAACTCCAGGATTAGCTCCGGCCGGTTACTGTCCAGGGCTTCCAGGAGTTTGGCCTGAACTATATTCCGAGGGAAACCATCAAGAACATAACCCCCGAGACAATCCGGCTTTTTAATCCTCTCGGCCACAAGGGAAGCAACCACCTGGTCGCTAACTAAGTGCCCTGCCTTCATTTCCGCTTCCGCGGCCAAGCCAAGCGGCGTCCTCTCTTTGACTGCTTGCCGCAGAATATCGCCCGTGGAAATGCGCGGAAAACCGAAACCTTTTTCAATCATTTCCCCTTGAGTTCCCTTTCCGCTTCCGGGCGGGCCGAGAAGAATGATTCTCATCCTCGTCTCCCCCGAATTCTGGTCCGGCGCATAAAGCCGTCGTAATGCCTCATGACCAGCTGGGCTTCAATCTGCTGTAAAGTGTCCATGGCCACACCGACAACAATCAACACCGATGTCCCGCCGAAATAAAAATCAATGTTAAGTCCCTGGGTAAACCATTTCGGTAAATTGGCGTCTAAGAAATTGCCAACAAAAGGCAAAGCCTGAACCTTAAACCCGGTTATCAGAAACTCGGGCAAGATGGCAATTGCCGCCAAATAAAGGGCGCCGATCAGCGTGACCCGAGATAACGTGAGGTCAAGAAAATCGGCCGTATTTTTCCCCGGTCTGATTCCAGGAATAAAACCCCCATATTTGCGCAAGTTATCGGCCACATCCTCGGGATTAAAAATAATGGAAACATAAAAATATGTAAAAAAGATAATAGAAGCGATATAAAGCAGATTATAAAGCGGCATCCCCATGTTAAACTGGCGAGCCATGCTTTGGAAAAAGGGCGTATGAACTAAAGAAGCAATAGTGGCCGGGAGAGTAACCACGGAAGCGGCGAAAATAATCGGGATAACCCCGCCCGTATTAACGCGCAACGGCAGATGGGTACTTTGACCCCCATAAATTTTCCGGCCTACTACTCGCTTAGCATAAGACACAGGGATGCGGCGCTGGCCTCTTTCCACAAAAATGATAATGGCGATCACTGCCAGCATTAGAGCCAGAAGGAAGATCATCCGCAGGGGGTCGATGTTACCCGTGCGCAACCCGGTAACAACGCTATTTAAACCGCGCGGGAAATTGACCACAATCCCCGCAAAGATGATTAAGGAAATACCATTACCTATACCTCTTTCCGAGATTTGTTCCCCTAACCACATGAGAAAAACAGTTCCCGTGGTAAGGGTTAAGACAGTCAATAATTGAAAGCCCAGCCCGGGATGCGGCACGATAGGCGCTCCTCCTGGGCTCCTTAAACCTTGGAGAAAAAGAGCAATCGCCCAGCTCTGGATGAGGCAAATAAAAATAGTTCCGTATCGCGTGTACTGAGTGATTTTACGCCGGCCCAACTCTCCCTCTTTGGATAACCTCTCGAGATATGGCCAAACCACAGTCAGTAACTGAAGGATAATGGAGGCGCTAATGTAGGGCATTATTCCCAGAGCAAAAATAGTCATCCGGCTCATGAACCGACCAGAGAAAAGGTCGATAAAGCCAAAAATAGTCCCCCGTTGCGTTTGCCAGAATTCCGCTAATGCTGAGGAGCTGATGCCCGGATTAGGGATTTGCCCGCCAATCCGGTAAACAGCCAAAAGCATCAGCGTGAAAAGCACCCTCTTTCTTAGGTCAGGAATACTGAAAATATTGCGGATACTCTCAATCATGATTAGCTTCCGATCAAAACTATCTGGCCACCGGAAGATTCAATCTTTTTTTTGGCTGATTGAGAAAACTTGTGGCCATGGATAACCTTGGGCGTTTTTATTTCCCCTCGCCCTAAAATCTTCACTAATTCTACCTCGCTCTTGATTAAACCTTTCTCGACCAACGTCTTAAGAGTTATCTCCGGTGGTTCCAAGGCGGCTAACTGGTCGATATTAATTACGATGTATTCTCGACGAAACTTGTTAGTAAAACCTCTTTTGGGAAGACGGCGGACCAAAGGCATCTGGCCACCTTCAAAACCTTTCATTTGCGAAAACCCCGCGATGCTTTTTTGTCCTTTATGCCCGCGACCAGCAGTCTTCCCATGACCGGAGCCAGGACCACGACCAACCCTTTTGCGGTCTTTTCGGGCGCCTTTTGCTGGGCGTAATTCATTAAGCATCGTTATTCCTCCAAGCTCTCCACTCGAAGCAGGTGCGAAACCTTGGCAATCATGCCTCTGATTTCTGGGCTGTCTGGTCTTATAACCTCTGAGTTTAAACGACGCAACCCCAGCCCCAGGACGGTAGCTCTTTGTTTCTGAGGATAACCTATCGGGCTGCGGACAAGTTTAAGACGAAGCTTTTTTGCTTTTCGGGAAGGAGGTTTTTTTCTCACGGCTTAGCTTCCTCTAAGGATTTGCCTCTCTCCTTGGCAACTTCAGGGGGGCTTTTTAATTGCTTAATCGCTTTAATGGTGGCGTTAGCCACACTAAAGGGATTATTGCTTCTGATAGATTTGGTCAGAATATCTTTAACTCCAGCCAGCTCCATAATTACTCTCACTGCTCCGCCGGCGATAACTCCCGTACCTAAGGAAGCGGGTCGAAGAACAACGGTTCCTGCCCCGTCTTCTCCTCTTACCGGGTGAGGAATGGTCGTCCCCACGATCGGAATGCGAACAAGGTTTTTTTTGGCGTTTTCCACCGCCTTAGCAATAGCCTGGGGCACTTCCCTTGCTTTCCCCTTTCCTACTCCCACCAGCCCTTGCCCGTTGCCGACTGCCGCCAGAACTGAAAAGCTCAGGTTCTTGCCACCTTTGACGACTTTTGTTACCCGGCGAATGGAGATTACCTGGTCCTTAAACTCCAGCTCCGTGGGACTACTCTCACCGTCTCTCAAGATTTCATCGTCCACGCCTTTGTCCTCCTCAAAATCTTAAAAAGCTAAACCGCTCTGGCGCAGCGCTTCGGCCAGAATTTTCACTCGACCATGGTAGGGATAGATGCCTCGGTCAAAAACAATCTGGCCAATGTTCTTCTCCTTAAGACGTTGCGCCAGTCGCTCACCCAGAAGTTGACAGGCTTCTTTATTCTTTAAGTTTTTGCCCGCTTCTCGCAATTCTTTTTCTAAGGTGGAAGCAGCGGCCACTACTTTTCCCTCCAGGTCGTTAATCGCCTGGACATAAAGATAACGATTGCTCTTAAAAACATAGACCCGCGGCCGCTCCGCAGTGCCGGTAATTTTTTTTCTAATCCGCAGGCGAATTTTCTGTTTTCGTTCGTTTTTTATAACTGCTTTATCCTTAAGCACCGCTCACCCCCGCGCGACGTTCTTTTTTAATCAAGCGCTCGCCGACATATCGAATGCCCTTTAAGGTGTAGGGGTCGGGAAGACGAAAACGTTTGACCTCTTCGGCTACCTGGCCAACCTTTTGTTTATCCCAACCTCGCACTGTGATTAAAGTCTGTTTTTCGACGACGATTTCGACCCCCTCCGGAATCCGGTACTGAATCGGCCGGGCGTAACCGAGGCTAAGTTCCAAGATGTTCTTATCAACCTTAGCCCTATAGCCGACGCCGGAAATCTCTAGCTGCTTAGTGTACCCCTGGACTAAGCCTAAGATGGCATTCTGAGCCAAGGTCCGACAAAGACCGTGAAAGCTTCTGGTCTGCCTGGATTCATCAGTCCTCTCCAGGATTAGCTCGGAGCCCTCAAGCCGAGCTTTAATTCCCGGATAAAGAGGCGAACTAACTTTACCTTTGGCCGCCTCAAATTCGACCCTGTCGGAGAAAATAGTAACCTTAACTCCCTCTGGGACCGGTACTGGCTTTTTTCCTACCCGCGACATATCTTAACCCCTATCTTTTTTCAAGTTTATTACCATATCTTACAAATGACCTCGCCACCTACTTTAAGTTCGGCACATTTCTTGTCTGTTAAAATTCCCTTAGAAGTGGAAATAATCGCCAAGCCTAAGCCACTTAAGACATGAGGAATAGTGTCTTTAGTACAATAAACCCGACACCCCGGCCGGCTAACTCTTTCTACACCTGAGATAACATTCCGGTTGTCTTCTGTGTATTTTAACCAGAGCTGCAGCCTTCCCTGTTTATTGTCGTCAACCACTTTGAAATTCTTAATATATCCCTCCTCTTTTAGAATTTTAGCTATTTCGACTTTCATCCTCGAAGCTGGGACAACAACCTCTTTTTTCTTGGCCAAGACCGCGTTGCGCAAACAAGTCAGCATATCGGCAATTGGGTCTGATAGGCTCATCTTTACATCCTTCCTTCTAAATTCACCAGGCAGCTTTAATCAGCCCTGGCACCTCGCCTTTGAGGGCTAATTCCCGTAAGCAAAGACGGCAGAGCTCAAACTTCCGGTAAGTGCCCCTGGGCCGGCCACAGATTCGACAGCGCCTTCGCTGGCGAATCGGGTATTTATTCTTTTTCTTTTCTTTAACTATTTTAGCAATTGTGGCCACGGTTCTTTTCCTCCTTATGCCTCGCGGAATGGCATCCCCAATTTTTTTAATAAAGCATAAGCTTCCTTATCTGTTTTCGCCGTCGTCACAATAGTTATATTCAGGCCGCGAGGTTTTTCCACCTTGGTATAATCAATCTCCGGAAAAACGAGTTGATCCCGCATTCCCAAAGTGTAGTTGCCTCTCCTGTCAAAAGAAGTTGGGGCCACACCTTTAAAATCCCTAACGCGGGGAAGGACAATATTCACCAACCGGTCAAAGAATTCATACATCCTTCGCCCCCGCAAAGTAACAAAACAAGCTATCGGCTGGCCCTTTCTGACCCGAAAGGCAGAAATTGATTTTTTAGCTCTGGCTACTGCTGGCCATTGGCCGGTAATCAAGCTCAACTCTGTTTTGGCCACATCCAGCAGTTTGATGTTTTGAGTCGCTTCACCGACGCCAACATTGATGATAATCTTTTCCAGCTTGGGTACGGCCATCTTATTTTTAATCCCCAGCTCATTTTGGAGCTCGGGTATTATTTCTTTAACATACTTCTCATATAAACGGCTCATGGCTTATCCTTTTTTCATTGCCGGTCAAGGCTGGTTTCGCAACGATGGCAAACTCTTAATTTTGTTCCATCCTCTAAGATTTTATTCTTAACTCTCGCTCCTCGGTTGCACTCGCTGCAGAAGAGCATCAGGTTGGAGAGATGAACAGGGGCCTCTTTCTCCATGATCCCCCCCTGAATATTGCGGCTCCTATCCTGACGAATAAACTCCTTGATAAAATTTACTCTTTCCACGATGGCCCGCTGTTTTTCTGGCAAGACCCGAAGAACCTTACCCGTCTTTCCCCGGTCTTTCCCCCGAATGACGATGACTGTATCACCCTTTTTGATCAGCCTCTTTGCCATCACAACACCTCCGGGGCCAAGGAGACAATTTTCATAAACCTTCTTTCTCGAAGCTCGCGGCCCACCGGACCAAATACCCGCGTGCCAACTGGTTCGCCTGCTTTGTCGATGATTACCGCGGCATTATCATCAAAGCGGATGTAGGAGCCATCCTTCCGTCGCACTTCTTTTCTGGTTCTAACTATGACAGCGCGAACCACTTTGCCCTTGGGAATCTTGCTTTCTGGCTCGGCTTCCTTAACTGTGGCAGAAATAATATCACCAATGGTTGCTTGGCGGCCGACCCCCCCGCCCTGCGGCGTAATGCACATAATCCTCCGCGCGCCGGAATTATCGGCCACTTTGAGCATGGTTCGCATCTGGATCATGGCTGTCCTTCCTCAAGCTCGTTTTCAGCCAAGACACCCACTTCCTTCGGCGCCACGCCGACGATTTCCACCACCCGCCATCTCTTCCGAGCACTGATGGGGCGAGTTTCTATAATTCTTACCACGTCGCCCACTTGGCATTTTTCGTGCTCGTCATGAGCCAGAAATTTCTTCCTCTTTTTAACTATTTTTTTATACAAAGGATGCCGCAATTGGCGCTCGACCGAAACAGTAACTGTCTTGGCCATTTTTTTAGCAATAACTACGCCTATTTTCGTGGCTTTTTTTCCCGTTGATTTTGAAGCCTGGCTTCTTTCCGTCATGGCTGTTCCTTCCCGAGCTGTCGCTCCCTGAGAATTGTCTTTATCCGGGCAATATCTCGCCGAAGGTTGCAGAGTTTCATCGTATTTTCGAGCTGACCGATAGCTTGTTGGGCCCGGACCTTAAAAAGTTGGTCTTTCAACTCTTCTTCGCGACGGAGTAATTCGTCCTCAGATAATTCTCTTAACTCCCGGGCTTTCATTGTAGTCCTCTTTCTTCCCGAGAAATGAATCTCGTCTTGATAGGCAGCTTAAAAGCCGCCAGCCTTAAAGCCTGACGGGCTATTTCTTCTGTCAGTCCTTCCAGTTCATAGATAATTTTGCCCGGCCGAATGACATCTACCCAGAAATCAGGGTCGCCTTTTCCCTTGCCCATCCTCGATTCTGTTGGTTTCTTGGTAACCGGTTTCCAGGGAAAAACTCTGACCCAGAGTTTGCCCCGGCGCTTAAGAAAATGGGTGATAGAAATACGGCCAGCTTCGATTTGTCTGGCTGTTAACCAGCAAGGCTCTAAAGCCTGAAGACCGTACTCCCCAAAGGCCAACGAGTTCCCTCTGGTGGCCTGGCCTTTCATCCGGCCTCTTTGTTGCTTGCGATATTTAACCTTCTTGGGCATTAACATGGCTAAATCTCCTCAACTTCAGCTGTCTGCCACGTCACCTTAGGTTTATCTATATCTCCTCTATAGATCCAAACTTTTATGCCGATTTGTCCGTAAGTCGTAAAAGCCTGAGTAAAGGCAAAATCAATATCCGCCCTGAGAGTCTGCAAGGGAAGTCGGCCCCTTAGGTACCATTCGGAGCGGGCAATCTCCACTCCTCCCAACCTACCGGAACACATTACTTTAATGCCTTTTGCGCCCATCTTCAAAGCCGCCTCGACAGCTTTGCGCATCGCCCGACGATAGGCAATGCGTTTTTCCAGTTGAACGGCTATCCCTTCGGCGGCTAAAGTAGCATCAAGCTCTGGCTTGTCGATTTCCCTGATATCGATATAAACTTCTCTTTGGGTCAATTGCTCTAAGAAGGTCTTCAGTCCCTCAATCTCTTTGCCCCCTCGACCGATGATAATACCCGGTCGAGCAGTAAAAATTATTATTCTGATTTTGGGCCCAACTCTTTCTACTAAGACCCGCGAAATACCTGCATGATAGTATCGTTTTTTAATTTCTTTTTTTATCTCCAGGTCTTCATGGATCAAACGAGAATACTCCCGGCGTCGAGCAAACCAACGTGAAGTCCAATCTTTATTAAATCCTAAGCGAAAGCCAATGGGATGCGTTTTCTGGCCCACTTTTTATCTCCCTTTTCTTTCTTCTAAGTAAATTTGAATATGACTGGTTCTTTTCAAAATTCGATAGGCTCGACCCATCGGGGCCGGCCGGATTCTTTTCCATGACGGCCCGGCGTTAACCAGGACACCAGCAATGAAAAGGTTATCCACATCGACTTCAGGCGACTTCTGCTGAGCGTTGGCTACCGCTGACCTCAGAACCTTTTCCACTATAGCCGAGGCTTTCTTCTTCTCTGAAAACCGCAGAATAGTCAGGGCTTCGCCTACGTAGCGATTTCGAATCAGGTCAGCCACTAAACGACATTTCTGCGGCGAAATTCTAATGTATTTCCCGATGGCTTGAGCAATTGGCTCACTCATCTTACTTCCCTATCCTGATGGTTTTAGCTGTCTTAGAAGTGTGACCTTTGAAAGTCCGCGTTGGAGAAAACTCACCAAGTTTATGGCCCACCATATTTTCCGTAACGAAAACAGGAATAAATTTTCTCCCGTTATGAACCGCAATCGTTAATCCCACCATCTCCGGAGTTATCATCGACCTCCGGGACCAGGTCTTAATAACCTTTTTTTCCCTATGGGCTAAAGCGGCGATGATTTTTTCCTTGAGCTTCGGGTCGACATAAGGACCTTTTTTCAAAGACCTGCCCATCGTCATTTACTCCTTCGTCGAACAATAAAGACCTGAGTCCTTTTATTTTTCCTGGTCTTATAACCCTTAGTTGGCAGCCCCTCCGGGCTAACTGGGTGCCGACCACCCTTAGAGCGGCCCTCCCCGCCTCCATGAGGATGGTCGATCGGATTCATCGCTGTACCCCGGACATGCGGTCGGCGTCCTGACCAACGGGTTCTACCCGCCTTGCCAATAGCAATATTCTGATGGTCAAGGTTGCCGACCTGGCCGATGGTCGCCCGACAATTAAGATGAATTAGCCTTATCTCGGAGGAAGGCATCCTCACATGGGCATAATCGCCTTCCTTGGCAAGCACCTGGGCCCCGGCACCTGCTGAGCGGGCCACTTGACCGCCTTTGCCCGCCAAGATTTCTATGTTATGAATAATTGTCCCCAGAGGCATATAGCGCAATGGCAACGAATTGCCGGGAACTATGTCCGCCGGACCGTTAGTGGAAATAATTTTCTGGCCAACCTTCAGTCCCACTGGCGCCAGAATATAACGACGCTCGCCGTCGGCGTATTTAACGAGGGCAATAAAGGCCGACCGGTTCGGGTCATATTCAATTGTTTCCACTTCTCCCGGAATATCAATCTTATCCCTCTTGAAATCAATAATCCGGTACATCCTCTTATGCCCACCGCCTCTAAAACGCACCGCAATCCGGCCGCGGTTGGTTCTTCCCCCCGATTTGGCCAAAGGAACAACGAGCGGCTTATATGGCTCCTGGCTGGTCAATTCTTCATAAACTAAACCTGTCCGATGCCGCAGGCCGGATGTCACTGGTTTATAAATTTTAATACTCATGCTCATACTGCCTCAAAAAATTCGATCATCTTTTCTCCTTCGCGGAGCTTAACATAAGCCTTTTTCCAGGCTTTAGTCTGACCGACATTTCTTCCTACTCGACGCGTCTTGCCTTTCAAGTTAATAATGCGGACTTCTTCCACTTTGACCTTGAAGAGCTTCTCCACTGCCTTTTTAATCTCAGACCTATTGGCGCCGGGAGCAACTTCAAAACAGACTTCCCGTCCCTTTTCTTTTAACTTAGTGCTCTTTTCAGTTATCAAAGGCCTCAAAATAATCTGGTAGGGGTCTCTCATGACTCAAACCTCGCCATCAGAGAATCAAAAGCCCGCTGGCTGATAATTAGCCAATTAAACCTGAGAACGTCGTAAGCATTGAGTTTACGGGCATCGACCGCTTTAGCTCTGGGCACGTTTCGTAGCGCTAAGAATAGGTTCTTATTATCAGCCAGGTCAACTACCAGAGCAGAATCAACCTGCAATTGACGCAAAATTTGAGCCGCCTGTTTGGTCTTGGGTTGAGTCAGATTAAGATTCTCAACGAGCAAGAGCCGCTTTTCACCATATTTAAGAGCTAAAGCTGATTTCAACGCATTCCTTTTTACTTGGGACGGCAGTTCGTATCCATAGTCCCGGGGCTTTGGACCGAAAACCGTTCCCCCTTTTCTCCAGAGTGGAGAACGGATGCTGCCGACTCTCGCCCTACCTGTGCCTTTTTGCCTCCAGGGTTTGCGATTACTACCGCTGACCTCACCCCTGGTCTTAGTCGAAGTGGTTCCTGTTCTTTGATTCGCCAAATAATTAACCACAGTTTCATAAAGGATATGTCTTTTTACCGGGTAGGAAAACACGGCCTCTGGCACCGCGACTTCGCCGCTCACTTTGCCTTCTTGAGTCATCACCGGTAGTTTCAACATCGACCTAATCTTCCCTTCAAGGGTTCGACTTTATGAACCCATTTTTACGAATCAGGACATACCCTTTTTTGGGGCCAGGAACAGCTCCCTTGACTAAGAGCAGGTTGTTCTCTTTATCAACTTTGAGCACTAACAACTTTCGAACCGTCAATCTATCCTGGCCCATATGGCCACCCATACGCGTTCCCTTCCAAACATGGGACGGAAAGGAAGAAGCGCCAATCGAGCCTGGCCGACGGTGGAACATCGAGCCATGCGAAGCCGGGCCGCCCCGGAATCCCCATCGGGTTACCACTCCCTGGAAACCTTTGCCTTTGGTCGTGCCAGTAACATGAACTTTTTCCCCTTCTTTGAAAACATCCACGAAAAACTGGTCGCCTTCCTTAAGTTCCGCTTGCGCCAGGAAGCGAAATTCGCGGACTATTCGACAGGGAGCCACGCCTGCCTTTTGAAAATGACCCTGAGTTGGCCGGTTGGGTCGTCGCTGGGGTCTATCCTCGATAAACCCAAGTTGCACTGCCTCGTAGCCATCCTTTTCCTTGGTCTTTTTTTGGATGACTGTGCAAGGCCCAGCTTTGATTACCGTGACCGGGACGACGTTGCCCTGGCTGTCGTAAACTTGAGTCATGCCGATTTTTCGGCCGATAAGCCCCTCAACCATGATTATTCTCCTCCACCAAAGGCCTGGATCTCGACATCTATTCCTGCGGGCAAGTCAAGCTTTTGCAGCTCCTCGATGGTCTCGTTGTTATACTCGCTTATATCTATCAATCGTTTGTGGATTCTCATCTCAAAATGTTCTCGCGAGCGCTTATCCACATGAGGTGAACGGAGGACACAAAAGCGATGAATAGAAGTAGGAAGGGGAACCGGGCCTGAGACCTTAGCCCCAGTTCTTTTAGCCTTAATCACAATATCCCTCACCGACTGGTCTAACAGGCGGTGGTCAAACGACTTCAATTTAATTCTGATCTTTTCCATCGCTTACCCTCGATTCACCTCATACATTCAGGCCCTTTTGGCCTCGGCTTGGAGCGCTTTCTCCAGCTTCAACCAGACTCCTACTCCAAGATTTCGGTGATAGTGCCAGCGCCAACCGTGCGGCCGCCTTCCCGAATCGCAAACCGCATCGCCCGCTCCATCGCCACCTCCGTTATCAACTCCACCTCTATCTCGACATTGTCCCCAG
>Ga0209102_1000108_pt1 | contig 55979 bp, 51 predicted proteins | sample ConPoolayeHmetaG_FD_185483 | JGI IMG/M metagenome (GOLD analysis project Ga0209102, IMG submission 185483) | Hot spring microbial mat communities from California, USA to study Microbial Dark Matter (Phase II) - Cone Pool mat layer H metaG... ... | reverse complement strand
GATTGGATCCCATCGACCGAGAGCATCCTGCCTCTCGGTCGATGGGATCCAATCTACGTGCGGATGGCCACGCAAGATGCGGCACAAAACGTTCTACGCACTAGAGATCCTACCCCGCGTCCACCTTCCTAGAAAGCCTGCCTAGAGGTTCGTCTCGACGGTTTCATCTGCCGAGGGTAGCAACGGGGTCGTTTGCATCGCCTCCCGCTTTTTGTGTCCAAGGAAGTTTTCGGAAGCTGGCCCTGCGAGCGAGACGGCGACCGAGAACCGAGAAAGGACGAATCATAGGCCCAGTTCGTCAGAGCCCGAAGAAGCTCGACCAGCTTTCGACGCGGCGGCGCTCAGGTGATTGGTAGCAGTGGGCTGAACACCTCGGTTGCCCTTGGTGCGTACACCCCTGCCCCATCAACCTCGTCTTCTGGCGAGAACCTTCGTCTTTGGCCCTCGTGATCGTCGCCGATCCCGAGCTATTGGCCCGATTGGCCGTCTATTGTTCGGGGGCAGCTTCGAGCCTAGATGCTTTCAGCTCTTATCTGCTGGCGCGTAGCTACCCGGCAGTGCCCTGTCGGACAACCGGTACACCAGTGGCGCCGGCGCCCTGTTCCTCTCGTACTGGGGGCACCTTCCCCTCAGACGACCAGCACCCCCAACGGTTAGCATCCAACCTGGCTCGCGACGGTTTAAACCCAGCTCACGTTCCCTTTTAATGGGCGTACAACCCCACCCTTGGACGCTGCTGCACGTCCGGGATAGGAAGAGCCGACAGCGAAGTACCAACCAAGCAGGGGCGATATGAACTCTTGCCTGCGACAAGCCAGTTATCCCCGGGGTAGCTTTTCTGACACTTCACGCCCCCATCGATGAGGCAGTGAAGATCGCTAGGCCACGTTTTCACGTCTGGATTCCTTGCTGGGCGGAATCCAGTCAGGCCGGCTTTTGCCCTTGCACTCCACGGCGGAGTTCTGTCCCGCCTGAGCCGACCTTTGGGCGCCCCTGATATCTTTTCAGGGGCGTGGCGCCCCACCCAAACTGCCCACCTCCTGGTGTCCCCGGCTTTTGGCCGGGTTAGTGATGCAGATACTGAAGAGTAGTGTTCCATTATCGCCTAGACCGCGCCCGAAAGCGCGGACGTCAGACGGCTCCTACCTACGCTCTGCATCAAAATCCGCATCACAGCAGAAAGCTGCAGTAAAGCTCCACGGGGTCTTAGTGACCCTTTGGGGGTATCCGGCGTGTTCTTCCGGATTCGTGTGGTTCGCCGGGTTCCAGCCGGGGACAGCTGCAGTCTCGTTAATCTATCATGCGGGTCGCCAATTGAGCGACAAGGGATTACGCTACCTTTAGAGGATCATAGTTATCCCCTCCCTTCACCGGTGCTTAACGCGGTTGGAACCGCGCTTGACATTCCGGCAGTGGGAACGACTCAGCTCCGGTACACACCCTTTCGGGCTTGCCGGAACCTGTGTTTTTATTAAACAGTCGGACTGCACTGGTCACTGCGACCTGTCCCTCGCGGGGCAGGCACCCCTTTTCCCGAAGTTACGGGGCCAGTTTGCCGAGTTCCCTCGGCTGGTGTCTCCCGACACGCCTTAGGCTTCTCACCTAGGGGCACCTGTGCCGGATCTTGGTACGGTCACGTGGGATCCTTCCCGGTTCCCTTTTCACGGGCCCCTGGAATCAGCCGAACTCCTCTATAAGGGCGAGGAGCCACTCAGGACTTCGCCTGGTTCTCACCATTACGGTACTCCCCAGGTTTGATCCATTGGATGGAGCGACGGCCCCACTCAGCCTATCCGGAGGCGTCAGGCACCGGGCTTAGCGTTGCCGCACGTACCCACGTGGTACCGGAATATTAACCGGTTTCCCTTTCGGGCTGGCCGTATTAAGGCTTCCCTTAGGACCGACTAACTCGTGGCTGACGATCATTGCCACGAAACCCTTGCCCTTTCGGCGGCGGGGATTCTCACCCCGCTTTGCTGCTACTACCAGCAGGATCTGCATTCCCACGCGGTCCACTCGATCTCACGACCGAACTTCTTCCCGCGCAGGACGCCCCCCTACCAACCGCTTTCGCGGCTCCGGGGTATCAGCAGCCGGCTTCAACCTCGTCCATTTTCAGGGCCCCCAACCTCGACGGGTGAGGTGTTACCCACTCTTTAAAGGATGGCAGCTTCTAAGCCTACCTTCCCGCTGTCTGTGGCTAGGGACGCCTTTCAGTTTGTACTTAGCCGGCATTGGGAGGCTTTAACCCCGGTCCGGGTTCGTCCCCTTTCGGAACTGAAGCTTACCCCACAGCCCCTAACTCCGGTGGTCTACGAGGACGACGACTTCGGAGTTTGTAAGGGTGCTGAGGAGTTTCCTCCCCAGACTTCCCGAACAGTGTCTCTACATCGCCGCCACTCTCGCACCAGGCTGTCCTGCGGGACACTTCGGGGGGAACCAGCTGTCTCCGGTTTTGATTCGCCTTTCGCGCCTAGCCCCAGGTCATGGGAACGAATTGCACGTCAGAACCCCTTCAGGCCTCCACCAATCTGACGACTGGCTTCACCTTGCCCAGGGCTAGATCAACCGGTTTCGGGTCTGGTGCCCGTGACTGGGGGCCCTATTCAGACCCCGTCCCTCGCCTTGCGGCTGCGGACATTCGGTTTCCCTGCGGCTCCGAGGATTATCCTCTTAGCCTCGCCACGAGCACAAACTCCCTGCCCCGTGGTACAAAACGGACGGCACAACCCCGATCATCTGACCTCGTACGCGGCGCTCGCGCGCCTCTCCTTCGGCCAGAATCATTTCTTGAGAGCCGTGCCAAATTATTGCCGTCTAGTTTCAGGCTCTTTTCGCCTCCCTTGCGGGATTCTTTTCATCTTTCTCTCGCGATACTACTGCGCTATCAGTCTCGAGACGTGTTTAGGGTTAGGAGTTGATGCCTCCCATATTCCCACGCAATATCCGATGCGCGGTACTCTGGAACGACCCGACCCATCCTGCCTTGCGCCTACGGGGCTTTCACCCTCTTCGGCGTCGCGTCCCAGCGAACTTCAGCTTCAGCAAGATGAGCCTTGAGGATCGCCCAAACACCACATTCCCCCGAAGGGGTTCGGTTTGCCCTCTACCCTTTTCACTCGCCGTTACTCAGGGCATCGCTATTGCTTTCTCTTCCTCCCCTTACTAAGATGTTTCACTTCAGGGGGTTCTCCCTCCTCACGGAGTGCGGGTCTCTCGAAAGAGGACTCGCGAGAAGTCTCATTCGGGGATCCCCGGTTCGAAGGCTGCTTGCGCCTCGCCGGGGCTTATCGCAGCTTGCCACGCCCTTCGTCGACGCTCGAGCTAAGTCATCCCCTAGACGGCGTATTGCCTAAGGCGTCTACTCACTAGTTTTGCTTCTTCGGATTGCTCCGAACTGGGCCTATGACTTACCGAACCCTCGAACGGAAGAGGGGATAAGATCTTGGCTCGTGAGCCCAGGTCCGAGGACCTGTTTCCTCCCGAGCTGCACATTCCTCGCGGGCCGGAGTGGACCGGCCGGGACTTGAACCCGGGGCCTCAGCCTCGCAAAGGCCGTGCTCTACCGCCTGAGCTACCGGCCCGCATTGCACGGATTTCGGCCCCCTCTTGGCGGCGGAATTGGCTCCGCCGCAGGGTGGGCTGGACCGCTATAGGAGGTGATCCAGCCGCAGGTTCCCCTACGGCTACCTTGTTACGACTTAACCCCCCTTATGGGGCGTGGGTTCGATATGGACACGACGACCACATCTCGTCCACGCCCCACTCGGATGATGTGACGGGCGGTGTGTGCAAGGAGCAGGGACATGTTCACCGCGCGATGATGACACGCGGTTACTGGGGATTCCATCTTCATGAGGGCGAGTTACAGCCCTCAATCCGGACTAAGATCGGGTTTAGGGGATTGGCTTCTCCTCTCGGAGTCGCAGCCCATTGTCCCGACCATTGTAGCACGCGTGTAGCCCAGGAGATTTGGGGCATACTGACCTACCGTCGCCCACTCCTTCCTCCATCTTATCGATGGCGGTCCCCTCAGAGTCCCCAGCATCCTTTCGGATCTGCTGGCAACTGAGGGCGTGGGTCTCGCTCGTTACCTGACTTAACAGGACGCTTCACAGTACGAGCTGACGGCAGCCATGCACCACCTCTCAGCTCGTTTAGCAAGGTCATCAGCCTGGCCTTCATCCTGCTGTCGCTCCTGGTAAGATTCCCGGCGTTGAATCCAATTGAACCGCAGGCTCCACCCCTTGTGGTGCCCCCCCGCCAATTCCTTTAAGTTTCAGCCTTGCGACCGTACTCCCCAGGCGGTGGACTTATCGCTTTCGCTTCGGCACAGATCAATCCTTCTGATTGACCCACACCCAGCCCACATCGTTTACGCCCTGGACTACCCGGGTATCTAATCCGGATCGCTCCCCAGGGTTTCGTCCCTCACCGTCAGGCCCGTTCCAGTCAGACGCCTTCGCCACTGGTGGTCCCCCCAGGATTATCGGATTTTACCCCTACCCCAGGAGTTCCTCTGACCTCTCCCGGCCTCAAGCCCGCCAGTATCCCCAGATAGCCGACGGTTGAGCCGTCGGATTTGACCAGGGACTTAACGGGCCGGCTACGAACGCTTTAAGCCCAATAAACGCGGACATCACTCGGGCTGCCGGTGTTACCGCGGCGGCTGGCACCGGTCTTACCCAGCCCTTATTCCTGGAGCTGTTTAGACTCCAGAAAAGCCAGCACATTGTGCTGGCACTTGGGGTTCCCCCGTCACGCTTTCGCGCATTGCGGAGTTTTCGCGAATGCTGCGCCCCTTAGGGCCCAGGTCCTTGTCTCAGTACCCATCTCCGGGCTCACGCTCCCACGTCCCGTACCGATCGTAGGCTAGGTGGTCCGTTACACTACCTACAACCTAATCGGCCGCAGCCCCATCCTTGCGCGCCGGAGCTTTCAGCGGAGAGCCCTTCCAGACTTCCCCGCCTATGGCGCATTAGCCTCAGTTTCCCGAGGTTATTCGCCACGCAAGGGCAGGTTAGCCACGTGTTACTGAGCCGTACGCCCCAACGCCCCCGAAGGGACGTCGGTGACTAGCATTCCTTAGTCGAACCCCAATAGCAATGCCCTCCGGCAGGATCAACCGGAGTCATGGTCGCAATAGCCCATTGCCAGGGGGCCGAAATCCGCATCAAACCCAAAGAGCGCCTCTGCGCTCGGAACTTGGGTCCTCATCCCTGCACCATGGCGCGGATCCGGTCCATCAATGTAAGGCAGACGCCACCCTCCGGACCGACGCCGATAAGAGCGCCATGAGTCCGTTCCCTAGGACGAACATCGTAGGTGGGCCTATTCACCTTAAAAATATTACCCAACCCTCCCCCTGGTGACTGCGGGACGCCCCTGGTAACCCGAGAATCGAACGCTTTCCGGGGAACAAGGCACTCCTTGCCCCCTCCCGGCCGAGATTTGAACCCGGGTCCTGGGAGTGACAGTCCCAGATGATTGGCCTCCCTCGATCGGCGAATAGGCCACTACACTACCGGGGCGCGCAACCCCTACGCCCGCAAGCGGCTGAAAAATTTTTCCAGCTGGCTTGCCCGAAGAAGCCGCAGGGGACCGTTCGGCGTTGCTACAATTTAAGATCAAGCCCAACGAACCCCCTACGCTTGCAGCATCGGAACGTTGCGAGGATCATCATCGAAGAGATCCTGAGCGGCAGGATCAAGGATCGCCAGGGCCTTGAGGCCAGGAAGCGCGGCCTGTCGGCAGAGTTCGGCCTCTCCGCGGTGCCTTCATCTTCCCTCATCCTCTCCCACGCTTTGCCGGAGGAGAGGGGAAGGGTACTCCCCCTTCTGCAGAAGAAGCCGACCAGGACGGGGTCAGGGGTGGCCGTAGTTGCCGTGCAGACCTCCCCTCTGATGGCATGTCCTGGGCGATGCATCTACTGCCCGGACTTCGCCGATGCGCCGAAGAGCTACACGGGGCGCGAGCCCGCATCCATGAGAGCGAAGCAGTGCAGCTTCGATCCATACCTCCAGGTCAGGGCACGGCTGCGACAGCTGGACGCCATGGGCCACCCCGTCTCGAAGGTCGAGCTGATCGTTCAGGGCGCGACCTTCCCCGCGATGGACCTAGGCTATCGGCGCTGGTTTGTGGCACGGTGCTTGGATGCGATGATCGATCACGGGCGGCCAAGCAGACGGCCAAGGTCGCTGAGACGCGCCCTAGCATCTTCCGAACGGTCCGGCGCAAGGCCGGTCGGGATCACCTACGAGACGAGGCCGGATTGGTGCAGTGACGAACATATATCCGAGATGGTCGCCATGGGGGCCACGCGCCTTGAGATCGGAGTCCAGACGCTTTCCGACGAGGTCTACGATCTGGTCTCCCGTGGCCACCGCGTCTCCGAGGTGGCGGCGGCCTTCCAAAGGGCGCGGACCCACGGGCTGAAGATTTGCGCTCACATGATGCTGGGGCTTCCTGGTTCCGACGAAGCAGTGGACGTAGCTTCGTTCGAAAGGCTCTTCCAAGATCCCTCCTTCAGGCCCGATGAGCTGAAGATCTACCCCACTCTTGTCATCGAGGGCACGATTCTGCACAGGATGTGGCTTAGGGGCGAGTACAGCGCGCTTTCGGACGACGAGGCCCTAGCAAGGCTCATCAGGATAAAGCAGATCATCCCCGAGTGGGTAAGGGTAAAGCGGGTGATGCGCGACATACCTGCGGACATTGTTGTGGCGGGCCCGAAGCGGTCCGATATGCGGGCAATGGCTCTCTCGGCTCTGAGCGCGCAGGGAAAACGGTGTCGGTGCATAAGATGCAGGGAGGTCGGAAGGTCATCCGAGGTGCTTGCGCACCTCTCGTTCTGCGAGCGTTCCTATGCAGTATCGAGTGGCCGGGAGATCTTCCTCTCCTATGAGGATGAGCAAAAGGGTGTGATCGCAGCCTTTCTACGCCTGAGCGTGCTGGACGACGGCCGCTGTCATGTTCGCGAGCTTCACACCTACGGTCGGGAGCTGACGGTGGGCGAGCATCCCCCGCCCGGCGTCTGGCAGCACAGGGGCCTGGGGACCCAACTGCTGAGGGTGGCCGAGGAGAGGGCGGCGGATGCCGGGGCTCGCGTTCTTCATGTGACGAGCGGAATTGGCGCCAGGGAGTACTATCGGAGATTCGGCTATCGGCTCCGAGGTTTCTACATGTGCAAGAAGCTCTAGGCTCGCTTGCCAAGGCGAAGAAGGGCTGTCCCGGCCGACCTAGAGGCAAACCTCACGGAAAAGCCAATGGGCGGCGGCCGACCCTGAGCCCTTGATCGACCGTTCGCGATCTCGGATATGAAGCCGTCGATGGTCCCGCTTTCCGCGACCGTAAGTCCCAAGCCCACCATCTCGTACGAGTGCGCGTCGCTACCCCCGGTCGTCGGCAGCCCGTACTTAACGGCGAACTTGCGGGCCACAAGGTTCGGATAGATCAGGACGGACGCCATTGCGTTGAAGGTCTCCACGGCCAGCCGGAGTTCCCTCGCGAGCCAGCTAACGGATATGGTGGAGATGTAGAAGGGATGCGGAGCCGAAACCACGCCGCCCTCGGACCTGACCTGGTCCACAACCTCCTCGGGCTCCGGCCTCTCCGGCCAGTCGCGATCGACCCCGAGAACCAGAAGGTGGCCGCGCGTTGTGGATACCTCGCACGCGGGTATGACCAGCGGGTCTCCGGGCTTCCTGATCCGTGCTGTTTCGCGGTAGCCCTCCATCGTGTCGTGGTCAGAGATGCACACGCCATCGATTCCGGCCTTGTTTGCCGCCTTCAAGATCAGGCTGGGCTCGGATCTGTCGGGACTCGATTCCATGCTATAGCTCGAGTGAACGTGGGTGTCAACTCTCATCTTTATACCTTTTGAAGGCTGCTGGTGCCCACTTTAGCCGCAAAAGGGCCGGATTGAGCTCTTTTTCCCGAAAAAGCGGGGATAGACGCCTGCATGAAACATTTATTAAGTGTATCGATCGAGCGCCACCGTTCGGAGCCCGTCGTGATCGATCTCGGCGTCGATCGGAGGTGCCCTCGTTTGAGAAGACTTGCAAGTTCGGTCGTTACCCTGATCGTTCTGTTTAGCTTCGTGACCGTTCTCTCCTTTCCGGCTACCGCAAAGCTGGCGAAGACGAAGTCGAACCTCAAGGTCCTGATCCTGAAGATCCCTGAGACGGGTGCCGGCACCGAGCAGTACTGGACCGCCGAGGAGGCCAGGAAGTTCAACAACGTGAGCCGGTGGCTTCTTGATCTTTATGGAATTCCTTACGACGAGTTGGACGCAACGGCCCTGACTCGCGAAACCTTGTATGACGGGACCGACCTTAAGTACTCCGTGATCTTGGATAACGGGAACAGGCTCGACGAGCTAGACAAGGACGAGATCGTCCTGGAGGCGGTTAAGAACGACGGGCTGGGACTCGTGATGCACACGATCTCCTCCATGTACATAAGGGAGGCTCTGAGGCTTCAGGACCGGCCCTCCCAGGGTTGGAAGGACCAGCAGATCGTCGGCGAGTTCTCGGTGACGAACGACCTGCACTACATCACCCGGATGTTCTACGCGCCCATCGAACACGTCACGCACAACCTGGCCGGACAGCAGAGGACCGCGGAGAGCTATGCCCATGGAATCCGGATAGAGAAGAGGAAGGACCAGAGATTCGCAGTCGCCAATCTCGTGAAGCAGACCGGCGAAACAACGACGGGGGTCGAAAAGGGCACGCTGGCGCCGGAGATCATCGCGAAGCGCTACGGAGCCGGAAGGGTGGTTTGGTTCGCCCGCCCCTACTACGTCTATCTCAAGGGCAGTTACTTCTTCGTGGAGAGGGACTACAGCATGGCCTTCCTTGTCGCAAGGGCCTTGGAGTGGGCCTCGCAGAACGGCGTGCTCGCTTCGAAGGCGCTGTATCCTTACGGAAACTGGTTTGCCTACGCGCTGATCATGGACGGCTACTACGACTTCCCGCCGCCAGGCTATTCCCTGAACGTGACCGTGCCCAAGAACTTTGACGAACTGATCAGGAACTACAAGGTGGTTGAGGACATAGTTGAGAGCCTCGGGCTCAAGTACACGGCAGCCGTCATCTTCAGGAACAACAACACGCTGGGCTGGGACGCTGGCTACAACTTGACGTACTGGGATGCTGGCAAGGCGGCACTTGTTGAGAGGGCGCGAAACGGGCATGAGCTTGCCCTAGGCGCCTTCGATTACGTCGACTACGGCAGGATTGCCAAGCAGAGCATCAGGGAGGCAGCCGCGCTCCTGAAGAAGGGCCGGCAGGCTATGGCCTCGGTCTTTGGGGTGGAATCACCGCTCTACGTCTTCAGCTTCGTCCCGGAGGAGGTGCTAATCTCCGACGATGCCTATCTGGCGGCTTTCGAGGCAGGGTTTGAAGTGATGGTGGGCGGCATCTACAAGACCGACTTTCCTTACGACCTCTACGGGTCGATCTACCCGTTCTATCTGAACGGCGCATATGAGGAGGTCGCCGAGGGTTGGCGCCCCAGGGCGGTCGTGGTGGAGAACAACTTCTACTTCGATGCTACCACCGAGGCAACCGACCTCTACTACTGGGAGGACGTCTACAAGCGGGGCGGCGCCTTGGTGACCAGGCTCGTTCCGTGGGGCATCTACAACCTTCCCATAACCCTTTCCAGGTTCAAGGCGCACGTCGAGGAGATCCGCAGCAAGTACTCGGACGTATGGTGGACGACGGTCGGCGAACTCGGCAGGTACTTCCTTGACAGGACGAACGTTAAGATCTCCGCGACCTCCGAGGACGGCGGAGGAACCATCTATGTCACCGTCAAGAACAACGGCGAGAACCCGATCCAAGGCTTCACGGTCAAGGTTAGGCTTGACGACCAGAGCAGGTCGGAGTATCAGTATGCCTCAAGGCCGATGAAGGTTAAGTCGGTGAAGGAGGGGGGCCAGAAGCTTGAGAGGGGCAAGAACTGGGAGCTCAAGGATGAGGTCGAGGGCAAGTACTACGGCGCGATCTACATTTGGGAGGACCTCGAACCCGGCCAGGAGCGGACCTTCGAGATAAAGAGCGCGAGAGGCCTAGTCCTTCCGTGGGCCCAGATACTCATGTTTCCCATATTCTTCCTCGGCGTCTTTCTTGCATGGTACCTTCTGATCAAGAACCCGCCGAAGCCGCCCGAGGAAGAGACCGTGAAGGGTGCCTAGGCGCCGGCGCTCGGTTCAGCGCTCGCGATGGCGATCATTCTGATATGGGGAACGGGTAGGTCCTCCAGAAATCCAACGATCCTGAACGTTCCCAGAGTTCGAGGCTTGCCAACCAGTCTGCTGGGATCGGCCGGGACGACGCGCGCCCCGTTCGCTCCCAGCCTTTCCAGTACATCCCCAGTTCCGGTGGCTTGGATCCTTGCATCCCCATCAGCCAAGAGCAGGGCAGGTGGGTTCTGCAGCCCTGTGAACTCGACGATCTCAGCCGTCGCGACCGTCTCGAACAGCGTTCCGGGACGCACCTCGCCGGTCAAGATCGCGCGCAGATCGATCGCCTGCGGCCGTCCAAAGCCTTGGGCCCGCGTGAACGCGTAGGAAAGAAGCAGGGATATGGCGAAAACGACCCCGATCGCGATCAGCGGCAGGAGCGGATTCACCGGCTCACCGAACCGGCCTGTTTGCACTACGTGTTCCACTTCTACCCCCGTCATATATAAAAAGAAAGCGGCCGATACCGGTTCCGTGCCCTGCTGGGTCCTGTCGGTCACGCTGTCAGATCTCAACGTTGCCCTCCTGATCGTGCTGGCGGTAGCCGTGGCATTCTTTCTCTTCGGAGCGTGGAAGACGCTTGAATCTCACAGGGCCAAGGTGACGACGGGCAGGGAGGGTCTCATAGGGCAGACCGGCAAGGCCATATCCGACCTAGAACCGGAGGGGCAGGTCGAAGTTCGGGGCGAGATATGGCGGGCCGTGGCAGTTGGGAAAAGCATCCGGGAAGGCTCCCGGGTCGCGGTCGTCGAGGAGAAGGACCTTACCCTATACGTCAGGGAGTCCTAGGTCCCAACGAACCGGTCGAGCGTCTTCAGGCCCCTAGCCCTCGCCCAGTGCACCTCAAGACCATCGGGGCCGTCCTCCACGAGCCGGCCCAGAGATCGGAAATCCTCGCGCAGGACCTCCTTGAGCTTCGGGTCGTAGAGGGATGCAGCGGGATGTAGGGTCGGGAAGAAGACGATCCCCCTGGCCATGAGCGGCCTGCCCCTCAGCCGCGTCACGGATCCCGAGTCGGCGAGGGTCCTCAAGGCGATGGCGCCCAGCGTGCAGATCAGCCGCGGCCTGATGACGTCGATCTGCGCGACAAGATGCGGGCGGCAAGATAGGATCTCATCCCTCCTGGGAGGCCGGTTGTGAGGCGGCCGGCACTTCAACACGTTCGTGATGAACACCGAGTTCCTGCGGATTCCTGCGACGGCAAACAATTCGTCCAGGAAACGGCCGGCAGGACCGACGAAAGGCCGGCCCTCCTGATCCTCATGGAACCCGGGGGCCTCGCCGACGAACATCACCCAGGACGGGCTGCCCTCCCCTGGCACCGCATTATTGCGGGTCCTCCAAAGCTCGCAACCCCGGCAGGCCCTTATCGAATTGGATATCTCGCACAGCTTTGAGGACTGGTCGCTTTCTTGCATCAGGCCGCCAGCGTACTGCCTGGATACTCTTATCTGCTTTGGTCGCGGGGCCGCGTCCTCGGCCACTTGGAGGGCTTCCTCCTTGGAGGGAGGGAACTCAACGAAGGAAGGTTTCAATAGCGGATGATGCAATGATCTTGCTACTAATGCGAAAGATTAATAAGCAAGCGTAACATTATGCAAACCGCGACGGCGCATAGGTCCTCGGCCTCGGGTTGTGGAACATTTCACTCAACACGAACTACGATGTGCCGAAGACCTGCCGCCGCCCTTTCTTCCGCGTCTCAGCCCACCAACGTCGATCTTGACCCCCAGTCCAGGTCCCCCGGCGACGGCGGTTCCCCCTTCGACGATAGGCCCCGCCGCAAGGTGGTCGATGATGAACTGAGGCCCATTGAGATCGACGGGATGGCTGAGGCCGGCCGCAGCAAACAGCTGGGCGCTGGCTGAAAATCCGACCATTCCCTCCGTCAGGCCGCTTCCCAGAACCTCTAAGCCAGACTCGCGGGCCACCTCGATCATCTTTCTCGCCGGAAAGACTCCTCCAGACTTCGCGGTCTTCGCCACGACCGCACCCTCAAACCCTAGGGAGACGAAATCGACGAGGTCCTTGTCGGTGAAGACGGACTCGTCTATCGCGACGGTCACGGGCGAGGATCGCGATAGCTTGATGAGACCAGATCGGTCCGTGGACGCCAGAGGCTGCTCAAGGAACTGCAGGTCAGACTTGGCCGCCTCTCGCGATAGCTTGATGGCATCCTGAAGATGGTATGCCTGGTTGGCGTTTGCCCAAAGCATGTACCCGCCGGCCTCTTCCTTGCACGCCGAGATGATCTCAAGGTCCCTTTCGACCCCCTTTCCGATCTTTATCTTGAACCCACGGAACCCTTTCTTTTTGCCCAGCCGGACCTGGTTGGCCGCCTCGTCTTCGGAAGATGCGCTGACCAGATATGTCAGGTTGATCTTGGCTTGGCCGAGCCCGCCGAGGAACTCAAACAACGACACGCCTTCGGCACGGCAGATGAGATCGTGGGCCGCAATGTCGATGCCCGACTTGGCGATGGGCTGCCCCCTAGTTATGCCCCCCGCGATGACGGCATCCATCCGGCGATGCAGCCCTGGGATGTCTTCTGGATCGTGTCCCTCTATGCACGGCCTCAGGTAGTTCTCCAGCGTCGTGACCACGGTCTCCTTGGTCTCATACGACCAAAGGTTGCTGGGCCTGCACTCGCCCCAGCCCTGGCTCCCAGAAGAAGATCTCAACGAGACGAGGACGTGGGGGGCGAGCTCGCCGATCGCCCCGATCTTTCCCCGGGATATCCCGAAAGAGGCTTTGAACCGGTAAGAGGCGGGGTGGACGACCATTTTTTCGACGATCAAACCGATCCGCACCGGCTCTAAGGCTGCGCTGATAAAGGAAATCCGATCGCCTTTGATGCTCGGTCCCTTGAATCTGGCAGAGCTATTCCAAGGGAGGCATCAGAGCCTTAGGGCATGGAATATGAGGAGGCCCCCCATGACGGCCAACACCATTCCTGCAGCTGCGTTCACCGCCTTATGGTTGCGCTTGAACCAGTCCAGGGTCCCAAGGACGCGATTGTAAAGGACCCCTGTCAGGAGGAATGGAATCCCCAGACCCACCGAGTATGCGGAAAGGAGCGTCACACCTTTGCCCAAGGAACCGCTTGCTGCTGCGTAGGCCAGCACGGACGACAGCACGGGTCCCACGCACGGCGTCCAGCCCAAAGCGAAGGCCGCGCCCGTCACGAGGGCCGCGAAAGGCCCCAGAGGGGAAAGGGCCGCGGGGAGGTTTATCCTCCTGACCGTGCTCAGAGGCGGGATTCTGATCAAGCCGGAGACGAAAAGCCCCATGATGACGACGAGGGTCCCGAGCACGCCGTTCAGAAGCCTTCTTCCGCGAACGAACCACTGGCCTAGGGTTGACGCGGTCGCGCCCATGAGGACGAACACCAGGGAGAATCCGAGGACGAAGAGGCCGCACTTAAGGAGCGTGCCTTCGGATCCGCCTCTCTCGTGCAATTGTTGGGTAGTCAGCCCCGTGACTATGGAGAGGTAGGCCGGAATGAGGGGAAGCACGCAGGGCGAAAGGAAGGATATGACGCCGGCAGCTAGCGCTGCGAGGATGCCGACATCTCCCATCGCCATGCAGTTGGCACGAAGATGTAGCGCTGAAATATGTCAGCTGGAAAAGCGGGGTTCGTAGTCGTTACGGGGTGTAAGAAATATCAGTCGGTTCCTCGGCACAGATCGAGGCGGTGGTTGGATGACTGAGGAGCTCCCTGCCAAGTTGAAGGGCAAGACGGCCGTAGAAGTGGAGGGGTCCATGCTCGGGGTGATCGAGGAGGTCGAGCCCCAGATCAAGGAGGGGGGCATAATCTTCAAGGTAAGCATTGTGCCGACCGGCAACTATTTCCGAGGCAAGTCCTCTTTCGTCTCGCGCAAGGTCAAGTACCTTTCTGCCAGGGACATCCTGAGCGTGGGAAAGGACTGCGTCATAATCAGTTATGGTAGGATACCTCCCTTGGGCGAGATAGACGGCCTACTTGAGATCGCACGCAAGCACCAGAGCCTGAGCAACGACCTGGAGAACCTGCGCAGGGAATACCTCAGCAAACTGGAGGAGAACAAGCGGATGGCCCAGGATCTCGAGCTTGCCAAGGAGAAGGCAAGCAGGCTCGCTCGGATGGAGGAGGAATACGAGACCCTGAAGGAGACGGTGATAGAGCAGGAGGGAAAGCTGAAGATCGCCCGCGACTACGTCGGGGTCATGGAGGAGCTTGAGAACATGATAAGGGCCCTGAGGGACGACATCAAGGGAATGGAGGACATCGAGAAGGTCGTCAGGGCCATAGTCAACGAGGAACTCGACGCGAGGGGGCTCAGGAAGACCTACTAGCCAGCTGGCCTAAAGACGTGCAACAGGGCCACGAGGAAGGCGATGACGATGCAAGCAGCGATGACGACCTGGGGGCTGAGTTTCACCCCGCGGGCCTCCTCGTCGAAGAAGCGCATGAGGCCTGCGCCGGTCGGTGGCAACCTGCCCTCCTGTCTGGATCTCTTGGCCATTGAAGTCGCTTCGCGCAGAAAATTTATTAAATCTTTTTCAGTCGTCTGAGGTCCCCAGGCGGCCGTGGTCTAGTCCGGTTAGGACATGAGCTTCCCATTCTCCGGAGGAGAGAGCTCATTGCCCGGGTTCAAATCCCGGCGGCCGCACCATTCCACGAAAGTCTCTTGATGCCTTTCGCCCCTTCTGGGTCAGGTGCAGGCCGTAGCCTGGGAATAACAGATGGATCAAAGCCCAGGTTGAGATGATCGCGGCTGGGATCTTTTTCCTTGCCTGTGGCTGGGCGACGGGTAGCTGGGTCGCGCTATGGAGGCGAGGATCCACTTGGGTAACTTGTTCAGGAAAACGGAGTCTGAAGAGCTCGGACATCTCGTCAGGTTGCTGTTCCGCCTTCGCCAAGAACGCCGGGCGCTCAAGACCGAAGGGGAAAGGCCTAGATGGGGGCAGCGCGTTCCAGCCAGGCTGGAGTTCTTGCCCCGTGCTTCCCGCGGACCTACCATGCAGAGTTCGTCTGAGGCCCAAACCCCGACAAGATCCTTGCAAACCCTTCCTGGCCCTAGACGGACCCGAGCAGGAAACCCAGCAGGCCTATCGTCAGCGCAACGAGGCTCATGCGCCTCAACAGTGTGGCTTCCTCAGGTTTGGAAAGCCGCAGGGCTCTGACGGTCACGTACATGAGGATAAAGTCGGCGACAAGGACCGGTACCATGTAGGCAATGTTGCGGTGGTAAGACCCGGACGCCCTTGAAAGGAAGGGTACCGGGCTCAACGATATCGCTGCCAACGTGCAGAGCGCCGATACCCTCGCTGCGTAGGGGATGCCCTTTGTGCGCGCCACTGTCTTGGTTCCCCTCACGGAATCGCCTTCGTAGTCCATTATCCCCTTCAGAACCTCCCTGCCCACGCCGGCTAGGAAGGCGATCGAGGAGAGCACCAGGATGGCAACGGGCATTACGCCTCCCGCTGCGACCGATCCGTAGATGAACGGTATGGCCATCGTGGATGCGATGAAGAGATTTCCGGGCAGTCCCGTGTCTTTCAGGCGGAAGTTGTAGCCTAGAGCGAACGCTGAGAAGAGGACCGCGATCAAGAAGCACCCAACATTGATGGCCGAGCAGAGCAAAAGACCGACCGGAAAACCCGTCAGAAAGACCAATCTTGCCTCCCCGGGCGATAAATCCCCCCTGACGAGCGGACGGTCGAGCCTCCGACCTTTCATGTCACCCTCCCTGTCGCAGTAGTCATTCATGGCGAACGTCGACGCGCCCAGCATGAAGGGTCCCCAGAAGCCAAGGACAGCCTGGCGAAGGGGAGGAGCCCCACCAAGTGAGACGATCTCTCCGACGATGACCCCGGCGCCGAGCATGATCTGATTGGGCACGATCCTCATCAGGTCGAGGTATGCCCTTGCCTTTCGCATCTTGCTGCACTAGCCTGGCTCGGACCCATATATATCATTTGGCGGCTGGCGGTGCCCCGGACCTTAGGTATTCGATCACGGCCGCGACACGCCTGTTCGCCCCACTATCCTCCTCCACCGCACTACCCTGGACGACGATGTCCGCCCCGGCGTCGGCGACCAGCCTCGCATCTTCGACCGTCCGCACGCCTCCGCCCACGATCAAAGGTATCTTGACCGAGTCCTTCACCGCCTCGATCAGCTTGGCAGGCACCGGCCTCTCGGCCCCAGATCCAGCCTCCAGGTATACGCACTTCATTCCGAAGAACTCGGCGACCATCGCGTAGGCGCTCGCCAGGTCAGGCCTATCGCGGGGGATGAGTCTCGCCCTGCCCAGCCTGCCCACGGTCTGGCCGGGCTCCACGATGATGTATCCCACCGATATCACCTCTACGCCCAGCTTCTTCAGGATCCTCGCGCTCTGCGCGTGGGCCCCCGTTATGAAGTACGGGTCCCTGGAGTTGAGAAGGCTGATGTAGAACACCGCGTCAGCCTTGTCGGTCAGTCCCTTGGGCGACCCGGGGAAGAGTATCGTGGGGATCGTGCACCGTTCCCTTACTGCCTGGCAGGTCTTCTCAACGACCGATCCGTCCGTCGCAGTGGATCCGCCGATCATTATGCCGTCGGTGCCCGCCCTCTCGGCCTCGCAGGCAATTCGGCCCGCGACCAGTGGAGGCTGTTTGTCGGGATCGATGAGCGTCAGGTGAGCTTTTCTCGCCTCGATCGTTTTCAGCAGCCTTTCGTAGACCAACATCGCGACTTCTTTCCATGGGAGGCCGGTAATATAAGGGTTCCCTGGGAAGGCTTCGGTCTCATGAGCACCGGCGAAAGACGGATTGCGAGCGGGCGATCATTCCACCAGCCTGTAAAGGGTATCCCTCTGGACAGGGTCCCTTCCGAGGTCCGTGATCAGCTGCCTTATCTCGGCAGGCGTCATCGACGTGCCCGAGCATGCTCCAGCGCTCCTGGAGATGTTCTCCTCCATCAAGGTTCCGCCGAAGTCGTTTGCCCCGCAGGTCAGGGCAACTTGGGCAAGCTTCCTGCCCATCTTGACCCAGGAAACTTGGATGTTGGGAAGGATCGAACCGAACGTGAGCCTCGCCGCCGCGATGACCCTCATGTCGTCCGCGCCCGACGGTCCGCCGGGGAGGAACGCTGATATGGGCGAAGTCCCGTGCACGAAGGGCAGTGGAACGAATTCGGTGAATCCGTGCGTGGTTTCCTGGATCGTGCGGATCCTCACCAGGTGTTGCGCCCTCTCTGCGAGGGTTTCGACGGTTCCGTACATCATCGTGCTGGTAGTCGGAATCCCCATCCGGTGTGCGGTGACAATTATCTCCTCCCACCTGTCCGAAGAGATCTTGTTCGGGCAGATGATCCTCCTGACCCTATCCACGAGGATCTCGGCGGCGGTGCCCGGGATGCTGTCGAGCCCGGACTCGGCCAGGATGGTGAGGGTCTCCTTGGTCGAAAGACCGGCCTTCCGAGCGACGTGGTCAATCTCCATAGGAGAAAAACCGTGGACGTGGACCCCCGGCATCTCCTCCTTCACGGTCCGAAGCAGGTCCACTAGGTACGCGATGTCCGTCTGCGGGTTGATGCCCCCCTGGATGCAAACCTCGGTCGCACCGAAGGCTCTGGCCCCTCTCACTTTGTGCCGGACCTGTTCCATGTTGAGCAGGTATGCATCCGGGTCCGCGGGATCGCGGGCAAAGCCGCAGAAAGCGCACCTGCAGCTGCACACGTTGGTGAAGTTAATGTTGCGATTCACAACGTAGGTCACGACGTTGCCGACGATCCTATCCCGCAGGGCATCCGCGGCAAGGCACAGGATGGAGAACTCCCGGCCTTTGGCCCTCAGCAGGGTTTCCACCTCGGAGGCTCGCAGGCGCTCACCAGCAAGTCCTCGGAGGACGGCCTCCTTGAAAGCAGGATCGATCTGGGGTAGCTCGCCTATGTCGAGAGCCATAGACCCTCCTCGCGAAGGGTTTCCATCTTCGAGATCCACGTTCTTGCCCTGGCCAGAATCCGAGGCGACAAGAACTCGGGCCGCACAAATGTCGGGTAAACTGGCGGCCGCATGTGCAGGCGCAGCCCCATCGAGGAAACCCTCTTAAAGATTTCTTCCTCTCGACACCACGCCGCTTCAGGGTTTATGTAGTCCGGGGTGAGCGGGGACAGCCCTCCGAGGTCGTTGGCTCCCGCGTTGAGGAAGGCTTCGAATTCCGGCTCTATGTTCGGCGGCACCTGGAGGTTCATGGATGGCCCAAAGATCAGCCTGGCGACCGAGAATATGTTGAGCATCAGGTCCGTCGAGGGGGGGCAGGCGGACGCCATGGGGGTCCCGGGTTTGGGGACGAACCTTTGAATGATTATTTCCTGAATATGGCCGAACCTGTCCTGTATCGACTTCAGGACCATCAGCGAGCGGACGATTTCGCGTTCGGTCTGCCCTATCCCTATGAGAAGGCCGGTGGTAAACGGAATTCTAAGCTTGCCAGCCTCCTCGATGGTTCGGATTCTTCGTCCCGGATTCTTGCCCGGAGACCCTTCGTGCGGCATCCCTTTTCCGCCAAGCCTTGGGCTCGCATCCTCGAGCATCAGGCCGAGGCTTGCGTTCGTCTCCTTCAATCTCTCAAGCTCATCCGGATCGAGCACGCCCACGTTCGTGTGGGGCAGGAGCCCGGTCTCGTCAAGCGTCTTCTCGCAAAGCCATGCAACATAATCCGGCGTTGAACGAAAGCCCTGGCCTTTCAAGAAGGCTCGGGCCCGCGGGTAAACGTGCTCTGGCCTCTCCCCAGACATGAAAAGTGCCTCGCAGCAACCCAGCTCTTGGGCCCTAGAGAGCGTCCGGGAAATCTCCGGCCAGCCCAGGAAACTCCCGGCATCGCTTCTAAAGCCGCAGTAATGGCACCGGTTCCTGCACAGGTTTGTCACCGGGATCGTGACGTTCCGAGAGAAGGTGACGGCCCTCCCGGTCCGGTCCTTGGCGATTTGACGAAGCCTGTCGTGTGCCGGGTGCGGCAATGTTAGTAGAAATTCAGCCTCGTCTTCGCTGGGGGGTTCCTTCCCAAGCCTGTTCCAGTCAATGGTTGGCTGAGGATGAGCTTGCTCGGATCTCATCAATGATCTCTCCTAGCCTCGCAACCGAGGCCTCGAAGAAGGCCTTTCCCTTCTGCTCGGACGCAAACGCGGCTCCGCCGAAGGAGCCGACCGAGGTCAGTTCCTCGGAGCGCCAACCCCTTAGGTAAGCCTTCCCGCCCTTGATGGAGATGCTCTCCCTCGGTCCATTGTCGGACGGGCGTACGAGGCTGGGTCCTATGAAAAGCATCATCGATGTCTCGAACTCCCCAGCGTGCTCCATTCCAAGCTCGCTCTGACCTGTCGCTGCCAGCATGGTGTCGTGCATGACCCTCCAGAAGTGGATAGGGGTTACATTCCGTCTTTGCATCTCCCTCACGAGCGCTTCCAATGCGGGGGAGTTGCCCCCGTGGAAGTTCACGATGTAGATTCGCTTGAACCATCTTCCGAGGCAAGCGACCGTTCCCTCGACCAGGTCTAGGAAGACCTTCATCCCGATGTCGATCGTGCCGGGGAAGTTGGCGTGTTCGGGCGAGAATGGGAGTGAGAGGGTGGGGCAGACCGCCATCCGCTTCCTCGCGGCAACCTCGTCGCAGACCGTTTCGGCTATCAGGCTGTCCGTTCCGAGCGGAAGATGGCGCCCGTGCTGCTCAGTGCTTCCTACCGGAAAGATGACTTCTTCGAATTCGCCCACCTGCTCGCAACTCATCTCCGAGAGCCTACCCATTCTTGCCACCTTTCACCTTGAACGTCAATACCACGTCTTCGCCGCACCTTGCGACGTCGCAGAGATCGAGCCTGAATGCTTCCTCGATCCTTGAGATCCCATCCCCCTCCACCAACGTGACTGCATCGCGGCCGCCGATAACCAGCGGCGCTATTGCGATCGATATCTCGTCAACCAGCCCGGCCTCCAACATGCTCCAGTTGAGATTGCCCCCGCCCTCAAGAAGGATCCGTCTCAGTCCCCTCTTATGCAGCTCGCTCAGAAGTTGATTCAGGTTCACCTTGGACTCCCCCACGATTATCACCTCGGCCTTACCTGAGAGCTCCCCGATCCTCAGTGGATCCGCCCTCTTTGAGGCCGCGATGATGATCTTGCCAGGGAAGCGGAATATCCTTGCATTCGAAGGGGTCCGAAGCGAGCTGTCCACGACTATCCTCGCGGGCGGGGCCCCGGCTCGGGCCGTCTTGAGCCTCAGCGACGGATCGTCGGCGAGGAGGGTGTTTATTCCTATCATTATGCCGTCCACGGAGGCCCTGAGCTTCTGAGTTCTCTCAAGATCCTCCGGGCACGAGATCCTAGCTCTCCCCGCCTTGGTCGCTATCTTTCCGTCTAGGCTCATTGCGGCGTTGAGGATGACGTATGGCCTGTCCAGCGTCATCCTCCTTTCCTCCCGTCTAGGATGATGCGCCCGTCTTTGACTACGAGCGCGACGTTCTCGGGACCCGCCCTCTTGACTATGGCAGCGTGCACATCGTTGGCATAGCTCATCGTCTTGCGCCTCTGGAGTACGACTAGGTCCGCCGCCTTTCCCTCTTCTATCGCTCCCCTTTGTGGCCAGATTCCGGCGACCTTCGCAGCAGCAGAAGTGGCCATCTTCAGCACATCTCTGGGTCGCTTGTCTTTCATGATGGCCAGCGCCATCTCCATCTCCCTGAAAAGGTTGGGTGAGCTGATCATGCAGTTGTCCGTTCCGAGGCCAAACTCGACCTCTTCGTGCAACAGTCGATCGATTGGCGGAAGGCCCAGCCCCAGCGAGAAGTTGCAACGCGGACAGACCGCGGCTTTCTTGCCCCTGTCTGCAATCGTCCGAATCTCCCCCGGCTTGGCGTGCGTGAGATGCACAAGGATGTCCGCGTCGAGCGACTCGACGGCTCGCTCAATCTCTCCCGGTCTCCAGCGGGCCTCGAGGACGTGAACCGCAACCCTGCTCTTCGAGGCGGCTCTTCGGATCTCCTTAAGCCCCTCATCGCTGTAAGCCGTCACCCTGTCGAGGCCTATGCCGTCGGCAACCCTCAGGATTTCGGACGTCTCCTGAAATAGATCGGCTTCCGCCCCCTTGGGTCTACCGTATGCGAGGCCCCTGATCTTTCTTATGGCTTCTCTGAAAAGCAGCACGCCGGGCAAGCCCTGTTCCCTGAAGTCGAGAAAGGATGTCGTTCCGCACGCGACCATCTCGTTCTCGGCGGCCGACATTCCAGCTACCAGCTCCTCGGGTTTTGCCCGACGAAGGAGCACGTGTTTCAAGCCGCTTGGGCTCTTCACAAGCTCATCCAGCGATAGATGCATCCCCATGTCCTTGAAGCGGTAGTCGCCTATGTGCGTGTGGCAGTTGATGAGCCCCGGCATGACCAAGGCCTTGGCTCGGCAGTTTCTGGTCTCCACCACCTCCCGGATGAGCCCCGATTCGACGACGACGTACCCTGGGATAGGCTCAAGCTCCTCGCCGGCTAGGATGAGGCCTCGCAAGATCAAGGGACCAATCACGCGCCCGATCTCTACTCGATCACCAGAGGCGTCTCGGTCGACTGCTTGGATGCCTGCCTCATCCTCCGCGTCAGCTTGACCGCAGCCTCGACGGATCTCTTGGCGTACTCGTCGATCCTCGCCGTTGCTTGGGCCCGCGTCATCCTCGGCCCTGCCACCCCTAGTGCCACTGGCTTGTCGAACTCCAAAGCAAGGTCGGCTATCTTCCGGCTCACCTGGGCCGAGACAACCTTGTCATGCTCGGTTTCGCCCTCGATGACCATGCCGAGTGTGGCGACGGCGTCTACGTCCTTCCTCTTCAGAAGCGCCCTTATGGCTAGGGGCATATCGAAAGCCCCGGGCACCTTGAAGACCACGTTCACCTTTGCGCCGAGGAACTTCGCGTGTTCCAATGCCCTCTGCAGCATCAGGGCAGTCAGGTCGTAGTTGAACTCCGACACGACGATGCCTAGATTCACGCTTTCCATGGGTTTCTCACCTCCTACGGCCTCATGGGGCCGGCATCAGGTGCGCCTTGTCTTAGGCCCGATCCGGCCATCTTGGTCAACGACTGTGGGTCGAAAAGCAGCTTCAGCGCATTCCTTGCATGCTTCCTAGCTCGGTCCTCAGCCATCCTGTAGAGGACCTCCTCATCATCCGCTTCATCCTCGTGGACGAAAACCTCGATGACGTGTTTCCCCGTCATCACCTGAACGAATATGAGGCCCAGCGAAGCCTGGTTCGCGCACTGCTTGTCGATCTCCGCCGCTCCAGGCATCCCGAGCGCGATCACCAGTTCGCATCCCTGCTCGATGAGCTTCTTGGCGGCCACGGGCAGATCCTTGATGCCAGGCACGGTGTATCTGGACAGCTTGACAGGGCGATCCGAGCTGCGCAGCTCATCCACAACGAACCTTGCCATGTCGATCCTGGCGAAAGTTGTGTCCGCTATGCCTATCGCGGTCATTTGCGCACCCCCGCGGCCTTGAGCACCTCGCGCGCCTCGACCAGCACAAGCCCGTGCCTCCTTGCATATTCTGCGGCCTTCAGCTTGGAAAGCGCCTTGTGGGTTTGGCCATCGAGCATCTCGCAGATGGCCATCACCGGATGGAGCCCAGCCATCGTCGCAAGCTCAAGCGACAGCTCCGTGTGTCCCTGTCTTTCGGCGAGATTCCCCCCGATCAGAACGTGGACGTGGCCTGGGGATCGAAACCTTTCGGCGAGAACACGGGCCCAATCCCTCGCAGGATCCGCGGACGCCTCGGCAACCAAGGACGCAAGCTGCCGGATCGTGGTATGCCTTTCCAGATCGGTGACTCCCGTGTATGTGTCGCGGTGGTTCAGTGTCACCGAGAAGGCCGGGTATCCTCCGTACGGTGCCTGCGGCGAGGATAGCGCCTTCAGCGTAGGCCAGTTCGATGATTGGTAAAGGTCCCGGAGGTACGGCAGACCGAGCTTCGCCGCGGTCTCTGACGTGATTGCCGCGCAGATCAGCCCCCCTGCCTCGGTTCGCAGCGTGGTTATGTGGTCCGGGGTGATGAGTTGGCCGGCAACGATCATATCAGTCTCCTGCTCGCGCCCGTCCAAATCATATAAGAGGATGGGCCTTCCCCCGGCCAGTTCGTCGAGGGCGCGGTCAATCGCGGCCATGCAGCTTCTCGAAAAAGAGTAACAGAAATATCTTGCCCTAAACGCGCCATACGCGATGCGGTGCGGTATACTCATCGGTGGGTAGATAGGATGTCGCTCGCAGCCCATATCCAGGCTTATCAGGGTTTCATACTCGACTTGGACGGCGTAGTCTATCTTCGAAAATTCGTGGTGCCAGGAGCCCCGCGATTCGTCGAAGAGCTCAAGGCGGGCGGAAAGAAATTCGTCTTTCTGACAAACAACTCAAGCAGGACGAGGGACGAGTACGCCGAGATCCTGTCTGGGTTTGGAATCGATGTGGATAGGGACCAAATCGTCACATCCGGCTACGCAACCTGTCTCCACATTCTCAGAAGGAAGCCAAAGGCTAGGATCCATGTGGTGGGCGAGAAGGGCCTTCTGCAGGAGCTGTCGAGCGCGGGCTTCCGCATCGTCAAGAAGCCTCCGGCGGACTACGTGGTCGTGGGCATCGACCGACATTTCACCTACTGCAAGCTTGCGCTCGCGGCCCATACGATCCGACAGGGTGCCAGGTTCGTGTCCACGAATAGGGACGCCACATACCCGACGGAGGACGGCCCCTACCCCGGCGCTGGCAGCATCGTTGCAGCCGTGCAGACGGCTTCCGGGAAGAGGCCCACCGATATTGGCAAGCCGAACAGAGCGATCTTCGACATGTGCAGGGTCATCCTTGGGACCCCTCCAAGGAAGACTGTGGTGATCGGGGACCGCATCGAGACCGACATCTTGGGTGGACAGAGGGCAGGCATGCACACCATCCTGGTCCTTTCCGGCGTGACCACCCTTGGCCAGCTGCGCCCGGGAAAGGTGCGACCGGACCTAGTGGTTGGCTCGGTGGCGGATCTGTTGGCCTAGGCGACCAATGCGGGACGCCGGCCCATCATGCGACGTGCCATCATGGCCTTGGGCAAAAGTCTTTTTATCCCTGCGTCTCCAAGCGGGTGGGAAAGGTGTGGTCTTGTCGATCAAGCTCGGCATAGTCGGGGTTGGTTACCTTTCCTCCTGTCTTCTCCACGGCCTGTCGCTTGCTCGCAGAGGCAAGGATGTATGGACATGCCTCTCAAACCCGATCCGAAATGAGATTCAGGTTCCCCTGTCCGACATCGAGCTCAAACTGGCTTTTGAAATAGACCGCAGCAAGATAGGCAAGACAGTCGGTCAGGTAGCTAGGGGATACTATCCGTCGCTCCCAGCAAACGACTACGACGATGTCGAAATTCAAAGAGGCGTCTGCCTCGAGGCTGACCATGTCGTGAAGGAGGTGTCTTCGATATGGGACGACATGGACCGGGGCGAGACCGAGGAGTACCTGAGAAGCAGAGTGGAAGGACTGGATGTTCTGCTAATATGCTCGACGACTGAGCCCAACCAGCCCCTGACGAGCAGCAAGGTCTACGCCATGTATGCCCTTCAAGAGGGCGTGAGCGTGATCAACGGCATCCCGACCAAGATCGCGGGCGACGAGGAGTACGACTACCTCGCTAGGAAGAACAAGGCAGTACTGTTCGGGAACGACTTCGCCAGCGGCGCAACGCCGCTCACGCACGACATCCTTGCGCATCTTGCCCAACACGCCAGAATACCGCTGAACATCGCTCAGTGGCAGTACGCCAGCAACACCGATTTCAAGTCTCTATCGGAGTCCCGGGCGCGCGGGGATGCGAAGAAGGAGTCCAAGTCAAGGATCATTGAGGCCGTGTTTCCAGGGATGGATATCCCAAGCTACATCGGCATCCAGTACATTCCTCCGACCGTGGACGGGGACCCTCACGCCAAGGGAATACCAATACTTGACCCAGATACGAAGCGGTTATACCTGAACATCATGTACAGGACGTTCGCGGGAACCACGAACTTCCTCACCGTGACCGCGGAGATCAGCGACAGCCCGAGCGCGTGCGTGCTCGCTGCCGACCTCATAAGGCTGGTTCCCGTGGCGAAGGAGAAGAAGGACTACGTCCCCATCGAGCCCAATGCTTTCTACTTCAAGAGTCCGCCCCGCATATTTCCGAGCAGGATCGAGTCATTTAACCGTCTGCTGGAGTGGCTGAGGAGCTGAGGCAGGCCATGGTCGTTTACTGTGATAGAATAAGCAAGAGGACCGCTGGAGAGCTTGACTTCGTGGACATAACGCAGGACGTTCAGCAGGTCGTTCAGAACTCGAGAGTCAAGAACGGGATCGTCAGCGTCTTCGTCCCAGGGGCGACCGCGGCGATCGTGATGAACGAGAACGAAAGGAACATAATCGAGGACTTCAGGCGCGCCATAGCAAACTTGGCACCAGCCTCGGCCGCGTACAGGCACGGGGACAACGCGAGGAGCCACATCAGGGCGATGATCCTTGGTCCGAGCGAGACCATACCGGTCAGGGATGGTTCGCTCCAGATCGGGACCTGGCAGTCGGTCTTCTTGGTGGAGCTAGACGTAAGGCCGAGGAACAGGGAGGTCGTGGTTCGGGTGATCGGAACCAGCGCCGTCCACGAAAACTAGATGCTACTTCCTCTTCTGAGGGATCTTCCTCTCGTCCACGATTATGAATTCCTTCACGACCTGGACGGCGTTGTACGGCACCACGACGTTTCCATCGCTGTCGTGCAGCATGTTCGCCGTCTTGTCCTGCGGCTTGAACGGGCGAACAAGAAGCGCTATGAGTTCACCCGTCTTCTCGCTCATGGAGATGTCGTAGAGCTCGCCAATCCTGACTCCAGTATCGGTGACAACTTCCTTGTCACGAAGCCGGCTTGCGATTATGTTCGCCAATCTGGGATGCCCCCGGTCGGTTTCCGCATCTCTCCAGAGAATCGGTGCTTATATCTATTTCGGGTTTCCTTTCCGGCCTCGGGAAAGGATAGTCGTCGAGGCCATTCGAGTTCCAACCCGGGCGGCTCTTGGCCTTCCACATGCATCCATCTCTTGGCTGGCCCTTGCGATCCCCCGCATCTCCCTGCCAGGGTCACGTTCCATCCCTCAGAAACGTCCCCGGCCGGTTCTCAACAGGATGGATCTCAGGGGCAAAGCCGGTAGTGCGTCCCAAGGGTCGGGAAGCCGCGAAATGCGTCTGGGGCATCGACCTAGGCCGCCAAGAAGCGCCCTCATGCTCGCCACGCGCGGTGCTATCTGGTGTACTCCGTGATCTCGTGCGAGTATTGCTTGGCGAAGTTGCCTCCGATCCTCCTGTACATGTTCATGATCTCCTCGGTCACGCTTGGGCCGATCTTCCTCAGCGCCTCCTCGAAGTGCGCCCCCCGTACGACCTTGGCCTGCATGTCCTCCCTGAGTGCCAGCATGGCTGCTTCCCTACACACGCTGGCAAGGTCCGAGCCGACGTAGCCGTCGGTCCTCCTCGCGATATCCCGTATGTCGACATCGGCCGCAAGCGGCATGCCCCTCGTGTGGATCCGGAGTATCTCCTCCCTCTCGCGTGCGTCAGGTGCCGAGATGAGTAGTTGCCTGTCGATCCTGCCCGGCCTGATGAGGGCCGTGTCTATCATGTCGGGCCTGTTCGTTGCGGCTATGACGACCACGTCCTTCAGCTCCTCAAGGCCATCAAGCTCGGTGAGCAGCTGGGTCACCATCCTCTCGCTGACGTGGGAGTCGGCGGACATCCCCCTCCTTGGGCATATGGCATCCAACTCGTCGAGGAAGACTATCGAGGGCGCTGCCTGCCTAGCCTTTCTGAACGTCTCCCTGATCGCCCTCTCCGACTCACCTACCCACTTGGAGAGGATGGAGGGGCCCTTTATGGATATGAAGTTCGCCGCGCTTTCGCTCGCCACCGCCTTCGCGACCAGCGTCTTACCCGTCCCAGGCGGTCCATAGAGAAGTATCCCCTTCGGCGGGGTTATGCCCATTCTCTTGAAGGTCTCAGGGTACTTGAGCGGCCATTCGATGGCCTCTCGCAGTTCGCGTTTGACCTGGGCCATGCCCCCTATGTCGTCCCATGTGACGCGAGGTATCTCGATCATGACTTCCCTCAGGGCAGATGGCTCAACGACCTTCAGGGAGGCCTCGAAATCACCCCGCGTGACCACGAGCTTCTCGAGAACCTCGGGAGGTATCATCTCCTGTTCGAGATCCATCTCAGGAAGCACCCTGCGCAGAGCACTCATCGCGGCTTCCTTGCACAGTGCCTCAAGGTCCGCGCCCACGAACCCGTGGGTCCTCTCGGCGAGGTCGTCGAGGTCGACGTCCTCGGTAAGGGGCATTCCTCGGGTGTGTATCTGCAAGATCTCCTTCCTGCCCTGCCGGTCGGGGACGCCGATCTCGATCTCCCTGTCGAACCTCCCCGGCCTCCTTATGGCGGGGTCAAGGGCGTTCTCCCGGTTGGTTGCCCCTATCACGATCACCCTGCCCCTGCTCTTCAGCCCGTCCATCAACGACAGGATCTGCGCGACCACACGCCGTTCGACCTCCCCCGTCACCTCCTCGCGCTTGGGCGCGATTGCATCCAGCTCGTCGATGAAGATTATGCTAGGTGCATTCTGTTCGGCCTCCTTGAAGAGGTCCCTTATCCTCTTCTCCGACTCCCCGTAGAACTTGCTCATTATCTCCGGCCCTGTGATGGATATGAAGTACGCATCGGCCTCGCTTGCAACCGCCCGCGCAATCAGAGTCTTTCCCGTCCCGGGTGGACCGTAGAGGAGGACGCCCTTCGGGGGCTCTATTCCCAGTCGCGCGAATACCTCCGGGTGCCTCAACGGAAGCTCGATCATCTCCCTGACCCTGTTGATCTCGTCCTTGAGCCCCCCGATGTCATCGTACGTGACGACCACCATCATTCCCTCGCCCGCTTCAGCGGGTTCGGGCCGCACCTCGACCACCGTGCCGGAAGATATCCTTACGGTGCCCTTCGGGATCGTACTGACCACCCTGAACTGGAGTTCGGAAATGCCATAGTGACTACCCCCGGTGCCAGCCTGAAGGTCGCCGAAGAACCAGTCGAACAGGTTCGGCATCTCCCTGACGGTCTCCTGCTTTCTCCTGAGGCTCAGCGGAGTGACGATGTCCCCCTGGACCAGTGCCCTGCCCAACAGGGAGTTCTTCAGGCTCTGGGTCGAGCCGGGGCCCTTTATGGGCCGGTCAACCGGGGCAAGCACTATTCTCCTCGCCTCTTTGGGCACCACCTTCTGGATTCTGACGCTCTCGCCCAGCCCCACCCCGGCATTCACCCTCGTCAGCCCATCCATCCTGATCGTTCGAAGCTTGCGATCGCTGGGCAGCGGCTCGCCGACTATCGCTGCTGTCGACCTCTTGCCGCAGATCTGTACCGCGTCCCCGGTGGCCAGCGACAGGCGCTTTCCGACTTCGGGATCTATCCAGACTATGCCTTTCCCTGCATCGCCCGTCTTGACTTCTGCGACCTTGAGTATGACCTCGGGGTTGTCTTCCACGTTCGACCTCCTTGATCCCGTGAACTTATTGTCGGAAAACTTATTTATCGATATTGATGATGAGCCGAGCATGTCAGATTCCGCGGACGGCAAACCCGACGCCGTGCTGATAGACTGCCACCACGCCGGGATCTCGGGCGATATGCTGCTCGGAGCCCTCCTTCACCTGGGGGCCGACCAGACGAGGATCTTGGAAGAGATCCGAAGGTGCGTGGCCAGAATGGCATCGGTACGCATGGTTGTCTCGAGGGTGAAAAGGGCCTCCATCGAATGTACTAAGGTAGAATTCGAGATATCGAAGCCGAGGAAACGTGTTGACATGCAGTTATGTTTCAGAAGGTCGTCTGACCCCTGGATCAGAGACACATCCCAAAAGGTTCTCGACACCCTGCTTGCTGCGGAGTCCAAGGTGCACGGCGACGAAGCGATGCAGCACCCGCACCTTCATGAGATCGGACAGATCGACGCCGTCGCGGATATCGTAGGGTGTCTCGCCGCCTGGAGAGATCTTGGACTTGACAAGCTTGACGTTTTTTCCACGCGGGTTGCGGTGGGCGGCGGGATGCTTTCGTTCTCACACGGGGAGTTCCCTGTCCCGGCCCCTGCAACCCTCGAGATATTGAAAGGCGTCCCCGTGACGATAGGAGGCAGAAGGGAGCTAACCACCCCGACCGGAGCGTCCTTGCTGGTGAACCTAGCACACAGCTTCCTGGATTCCGTTGATCTGCGCCCCCTCAAGGTGGGCTGGGGGGCCGGATCAGACGTCGAGGGTTTTCTTAACGCGACCAGGGTGGTCCTGGGGGCCCGCGGGAACGGCGTGCAGGATTTCATCGACCTCATCGAGACAAGCGTGGACGATGCTACGCCCGAGGCGCTCGGCCACGCCGCAAGCAGGCTGATGGATGAAGGGGCCTTGGACGTCAGCATAATCCCGTCGCTGATGAAGAAGGGCCGCCCGGGGAACCTACTGCGCGTCGTGTCGCCGCCCGGGTCAACCGACCGCATCTGCGACGTGTTGATGGCCGAGACAGGATCCCTCGGGGCGCGATTGTTTCGCAAGGTCGAGCGCAGGAAGTTGGTCAGGGAGACGAAACAAGTGGAGGTGAAGCTGGGGGGCAGCCTTCACAGGGCCAACGTGAAGATTGGCAGAACAGAAGGGGGGAAGATCGCGTCGATCAAGCCCGAGTACTCGGATGTCGTCTCGATCTGTCGGCAGACCGGGTTGGATTTCCCGCGCGTACACCGGGCAATCCTTGAAGCTGCCGGCCGGGAACTGGCTGCGCAAGACGGATCTCGCCCGTAGTGGCCCGCACGAACGAGTCTCTTGCAGAAGCAGCGGCCGGGGCGCGGGCATTCATTTTTAAGTCGCGAGCTAGCGGCGGATTCTCCGGGAGAAGGGGCTACGGCTTCTGATCCCCGGGAGGCCCACCGAAATGGGAGATTTCAGGATCGCCTACCGAAACATAAAGAGGAGGGCTTTCTCCTCAAGCCTCACGATCGTGGGGGTGATGGTTGGGATAGCCTTCTTCTTGTACGTGTTCTACATCATCGTGGGACTCGGGGAAACCGTTGCTGCCAACGAAACCGTCAACCAGACCGCTGCCGCAGAGGAGGCAGGGATCGAGCCTTACCACGTGGTGCAGATGATCGTGATCCTTAGCGTCGCAACCGTCGGGGTGACGAGCACCATGTTCATGTCGGTGACGCAGAGGACGAGGGAGATCGGCATCATGAAGGCGCTGGGATTCTCGAGCTCGTCCGTTCTCAGGGTGTTTCTGACCGAGTCGCTGCTGCTGGGAGCAATAGGTGGCCTAGCCGGGTCGTTCTTGGGTTTGGCGCTGATTTGGGGGAGGAACTCCTTCGTCTTGACCGAGAATCTGAGGGTTGCCAGCTCCAAGATCATAGCCACCTTTGCTTGGCCGATGCTCCCCGTCGGGCTGATCCTTGCGGTCGTCCTCGCGGGGTTGGCCGGCTTTGTGCCATCTAAGAGGGCCGCCGCCATGGATCCGGAGGTTGCCTTGTACTATGAGTGGTGAGATAGTCCGAAGGCACAAGGTCGCGACCGTTGCAGCGGGGGCCGAGGCCAGAAGGGAGATCCCGGCTGAGGAGGCTGCGGAGAGGCGCGCCCGCAGGGAGGCGGCAAGGGAAAGGAGGTACAGGTGGGTCATCGAGGGCTATGACCTGTACAAGTCCTTCCAGATCGGCCGCAACGTCATAACGGCCGTTAACGGCATAACGATTCAGGTTCGGCGTGGGGAGTTCGTGGCGATCGTCGGTCCCTCGGGCTCCGGGAAGTCGACCCTCCTCAACATTCTTGGCGGCCTCGCGCGGCCAACCGAGGGCCGGGTCTTCATCGACGGCATAGACATAACGAGGGGCTTCCTTGGCAGCGAGTTCTCGATCCTTCCGACGGTGAGGCGAAGGAAGATCGGGTTCGTCTTCCAGTTTTTCAATCTCGTGCCCGTCTTGTCGGCGCTGGAGAACGTCGAGCTTCCGATGATGTTCGAGACCGTCGAGAAGCTACCCGAGGAGGAAAGGAGGGCCAAGGCAATGAGGCTGTTGGAGACCGTTGGGCTTGCCGACAGGATGCATCACAAGCCATCCCAGCTTAGCGGCGGTCAGAGGCAGCGGGTGGCAATCGCGAGGGCACTTGCGAACGATCCATCCATAGTCTTGGCCGACGAGCCGACGGGCAACTTGGACTCAGCCACCGGTAGGATGATCGTCCAGCTCATGAAGAGGTTGAACGAGGAGCAGCGCGTCACCTTCCTCATCACCACCCACGACATAAAGATCGCCCAGTGGGCCGACAGGATCCTCTACCTGACCGACGGCAAGATCACCGAGGAGAAGATCAGCGCCGAGGAAGTCGTCGGCAAGGCTGGCGAGAAAGAGCTCCATTAGTGGGATTCTTGAGTGGTTCTTCGGCGCCCTTGGCTGAGGCGGGGAGGACGAAGATCAGGAAGGCGGAACCAAGCGATCTGCCCGCCATCGTGGACATCAACCGGAAGTCTTTCGTGCTTCCTTACACGGTTTCGGTCTTCAGGGAGTTCTTCAGGGAACACCGCTACGCGTTCCTAGTTGCCGAGTGCGATGGCAGGGTAGTTGGCTATGCCATGTCGAGGATTCTCCGGAGACTTGACCTGCGAGGGTTCGGCGTCAAGAGGATAGGACACATAATGTCGCTCGCCGTCGAGCCGAGATTTCGAAGGAGGGGAATCGGCAAGGAATTGCTCAAGAGGACGATGGAGGCCCTGTGGGGAAACGGCGCGAGCGAGCTTCAGCTCGAGGTGAGGGTCAGTAACCAGCTCGCCATAGAGATGTACCGCAACGCTGGCTTCAAGGAAGAGCGCGTCATCCCGGGCTACTACAGCGATGGCGAGGATGCCGTACTCATGACCAAGGGCCGGTCGGAAGAGTGAGGAACCTAGCCTGGGGAGATGGGCCTCGGCTTCACGAAGGGCCGTGTTACGGCGTGCCGCCGGGCTTGGACGACTCCTCTATCGGGGGAGACGTTGGCAAGGCTGAGCCAAGCAGGTTAGGACCCTCGCGGAATCCGTCTTGGCCGGCGGCATTCGGGGTGGGAACGGCCCAAGATGGCGGGAAGCAAGAACCTAAGATTTAAGAGGATTTGGGCAGGCCTTCGTCAGCGAACTGAACCTTGGGCGCGTTCACGAAGGAATTCATCTTTGCGACGAAGGGCGAGATAGACGTCCTCGATGTCACGGAATACGTCACGTCGGCCGTTGCGGAGTCCAGGTTGCTTAGCGGCGTCGCCACGGTCTTCACGTCGGAAGAGACATGCGCCTTGGTCACGATGGAATACGAACATGGCCTCGTACAGGATCTCAAGCAGGTGATCAGCAAGCTCGTTCCCAGGTCGGAGGGGTACTCGCACAACAGCGTTGACGATGATGCGCACTGCCACCTGAGGTCCACACTCTTGGGCAGCACCGTTTCGATCCCCTTTGTGAACGGCAACCTTGCGCTCGGCGCTTGGCAGCAGGTTCTGTTCCTGGAGCTGGGCAAGAGGCCCAGCACAAGGAAGATCGTGGTTCAGGTCGTGGGTGAGTAGGCGATCTTCATGTCCGGAAATGAGGAAGATATCATAAGCAAGGAGCTGCTCGACATACTGGCTTGCCCCTTCTGCAAGAAGGACATCAAGCTCGAGGGAAAGGATCTCGTCTCCGAGTGCGGGCTTCGCTACAAGATAGAGGACGGGATTCCCTATATGCTCTTCCCGATCTGCCCCGACTGCAGGGTCGAGACTGAGTTGACGAAGGAGGACCATGAGTTCGAATTCGTCTGCGGGAAGTGCGGGAAGAAGCTGTACGACAAGAGGGATTGAGCCGTCCGGCGGCATCGAGTGGGCACTTACAGGGAGGCGACGTTCCGGTGCGCGGCCCGTTGGCGCAGGGCCGGGACGGGTCGACCGGACGAAGGAATCCTGGCGGATGCTCAGGCGCACGCTCTCTTCTCCAGGGACCTGATCGTTCTCGATGGGGAGATGTTCGGCCCCGGGCCCGATTGTTTTTCGACCTTGCCCGTGGCCACCCGAATGCTGTGAGAGATCAAAACGTCTGCAGTCGAGTCCCTGAACGACTGGCTGTTTGTTGAGCGCTCGTTTTCAGGTAGGGCGCGTATCCAACCATAACATGCGTGATAACGCGTTCATTCTACAAATCCGTTAATAGTCCCTAACATCTCTACCATTTGGCGATGGAGCTCGAAGCTGCAGTGAGGGTCGCCGTGGAGAACGCGATAGCCGAGATCCTTCGTGTCATCCGAATGTCGGGGAACGATGGGTACCTGAGGAAGAAGGACCTAGAACACGTTCTCGGGGAGATAAAGAACAACCTTGTATCGGATCCCGGACTCTATGAGAGACTGGTCCTGAAACCTCTTCACATTTTGGATAACAAGCCTTGACCCGTGACATTTTTCAGAGTTCGCCGAGCCCCACACCGCACGTTGACGGCGAGGCGGTTTTTTTCGGGTGCGTTGGTCCTGCTTCTCGCCTCATGCCTGGCCGAGGAGTCCCACTACTTCGAGTCCATCTCCTACTCGATCGAGACGTCCCAGATGGGAATATCGATGACTTGCAAGATGCAGGTCGTCTCTTTACAGGCGAATCTCTCGTCGGTGAACATCAGCGTACCGTACCCCCCAGGGGATCTACTTTCCGAGCCAATCGTCATGGTCGGAAAGAAGGTCGTGGCGCCGACCATCCGTACGGGCGAGAATGAGACGGTGCTGAGCGTCGGCCTCGCGGGAATGAAGTTGGGCCAGTTGGAATCGATAACCCTGCGCTATATCGTGCGCGGAGGCATAACGCTCGGCCCCGGATCCAGGGTCGAAGTGCGCACCCTCGGCCTGGGAGGGGGAGCGACGGGGCAGACCCTTGGCCTAAAGCTCCCGAAGGGGCTTACGATCTCCAGGATAGAAACTCCATACGGCTCGGTTCGGCCTGGGAAGTCCGGAGCCTCCCTCCACCTTGGCGCCGAATCAACTAGGGTGGTGCTCGTCGTCAGGCGGACGAACCTTCTGGACAACAGATATGCGGCTTGGGGCATTGCCCTCGCGATAGTAGCCGTTCCAGCTGGCCTGCTTTTCCGCAGGTGGCGCCGGAAGCGAAAGCCGCAGGAGGCCGGAGTCACATATTAAAGTGGCACGTCCGATGTGATCGCACGGCCGTGGTGGTGTAGCCTGGCAACGACCGTCATTTGACGGTCGACGGAGGCACAAAGGACTGTGGATCCTTTAGCCCGAGTCGCCCGGTCCGGGCGCGGGAGTTCAAATCTCGGCCACGGCCCTCCGTACGGGCTACGAGACCTTTGCCCGGAGGTTCTTCACGATCGAGTCCAGCTCCGCCTTGAGGTTCCCTCCGCTGTCCGCGCCGGTAATGTAGTCCATTCGAGCGGCAAGTGAGATCTTCGATGCCAGGGTGCTTGCCACCTTTCCCCTTATGTCCTTGGGCGAGTTCCTCACATACGGGTGTTGAAAGATGATGCCATGTTTAGGAGGTTTCGCGCCTTTCGTGAGATGCCGGAAAAGGGCCTTCTCGGCTCCGAGCGTCTGGACTGACGTGGACGGCATCATGGCGAGTTTTCGGATGCTGCCGGCCCTCGCTATCAGCCTAGCTCCGACAGCAGCTTCGGCCACCTTGGTCAGGCTCGGCGCGTAGCGCTGCATGAGGTCGCAAAGGTAAGCGTGAATCTGGGCCTTCCTCTGGTCTAGGTAGAGGATGGATCTTGCAATCTCCCTGACAGCTTCTAGATCCCCTTCCTGTAACCTAACGCCCAGGGATCTGGTCGCGGCCTCCCTGATGCGATTCAACCTCTCCTGGGAGATCCCAAGGCCCTCGGCAATGCCTTCGGGTGACCTAGGGTCGGACGCGATCACTACGTTTGCATAGTCCTTTTCGCTCTTGACGATCCTCTCCAGCTCGGGGAAGTGAACGGAGTACCAGTCCCTGCACCTTGCGTAGAGGTTGGCTATGCACCTGTCCAACTCGTCGATCGCGGCGACTGCCTGGATCACAAGTCGGTCCCAATCCTCATAGCTCCTTCTGACCCTCTCGCCTGATACAAGGCGGGCGACCTGCCACGAGTCCTTGGACCAATCCCGAAGCCGTGCAAGGTTTCGTCGCACGGCCCTGCCGCCAGCCGAGGGGAATTGGACCCTTACCTGTCCCTTCCAACCGGAGCGCTCAACCGCCTTCTTCAGCGATTCGGTTTCGACGACTAGGATCCCCCTGCAGGTTGGCTCAAGCAGCGTTGCAAGATCCACCGCCGGTTCCCCATCTTCCAACTTCTGCAGTTGGACTGCCCTTGACCTGGGGTCGTCAGGGAGGTTGAGGGTCTTTACGGCTCTGCCAGCCTCGTCCACGAGCGCGATGCTGCGCGCCGTCAGCACCAGATAGCACTCCTTCTCCAAAGCGATCTGCCTCCGCTCTCGGCAGCAAGCCTTCCCCAACTTGCAGGTTCGGCAACGCCGGTTCCTCCCCCGGGAACCGCATTAGTGGGAAACACCATTAATATCACATGTCCGCCCGGTCTTTCCATGCCAGGCTACTCCGGCCGGTCCTGAGTTTGGAGTTAAATCTTTCCCGGGTGGAAGATTGACAGAGAGATTGCTGTTGCGCCTTTCCGGCGAGCACCCGATCTTGCCCATGCTTGAGGCGCAGCGGCTCTTCTCCAGGATCGACCCGAAGTCGAAGCTGGAGAGCGTGGGGGAGCGCCTCGCATTGGTGACGACCTCCCTTGACGCGCCTAGGGCTGAAGCCGTATGCCGAAGGTTGGCTCTGACTCGCGAGGCCTCAAGGGTCATCGTGACCCATGCGGACGGCGGCGAGGTGCCCGCGCATCTGCTGGACGAGGTCCGGGACAGAACTTTCCTCGTCAGAGCCTCGGGCTTTGGCCCTTCCACACCCGAGGCCGAACGGCTGGTAGGAAGGAGGATACTGGAGCAGGCGTGGTTGAGAGGCATCAGTACATCGGTTTCCGTTTCAAGACCCGGCGTCGTCCTCCTCCTTTCGCGCACGCGGGCTGGGGACATGATCTCCGTCTTGATCGAGACGGACACGAGATCCTCCTGCAGGGCAAGGGCAGCGGCAAGACCGTTCAGACACCCGGTCGGGATCGACCCCGTCATCGCGCGGGTGATGTTGAACATGGCGGGGGTTCTCGCGGGGGAATCGGTCCTGGACCCGTTCTGTGGAACGGGCAGCATACTGGTAGAGGCCGGAATGATGGGGGCCCGCATATTCGGCATGGACTCGGACCAAAGGATGATCAAAGGCGCACGCCGAAACCTGGTCGCGCTGCAGCCCGGAAGGGCATTCCTCGTTCGGGGCAACGCGCTGAGGTCTGCGGCAACCTTCAGGGCAAGATTTGACCACGTAGTCACGGACCCTCCATACGGGAGATCATCCCCCACGATGATGGACGCTGCCAAACTGCTATCCGAGTTTCCAGCAACAGCCCGGGAGCTGCTGGGCCGCGACGGAACCCTGTGCATCGCGTCCCCATCCACCATTGACCTCTCCGACGAGTTGACGAGAGCAGGCCTGATCCTAGAGGCCTTCGTGTACCAGCGCGTGCACGGCGGCCTGGGAAGACATCTATATGTCGCCAGAAGGTGCTGACGGCCCCGGGGAGCTTCGGCTTGTTCGAAATGCTTGACAGGGATGCCTTCGGACGTCTAGGAGTCCTCAAGACCGGCCATGGGGATATCACGACGCCGACCGTCCTTCCCGTCGTCAACCCTTTCCGCGAGACCCTCAGCCCGTCTGAAATCCTTGAGATAACTGGAGCCCCGGCGCTGATCACGAACGCCTTCCTTCTGTACAGCAAGCCGGAATCGAGGAGGCGCGCCCTCGAGGTCGGGGTGCACGAGTTTCTCGGTGTGGACTGCCCGATCGCCACCGATTCAGGAGGGTATCAGATCTACAGGGGAAAGAAGGTCGAGGTTTCGCCGCAGGAGATCCACCAGTTCCAGGCCGATATAGGGTCGGACCTCGCCGTCGTGCTAGATGTTCCACCGAGGGACGACATGTCCGAGGATCAGGCCCGTGCCTGCATACGGGAGTCCGTCGCAAGGTCAAGGGATCTCTGCAGATCAATGCCCCCGGGCCCCCTATGGTACGGCGTTGTGCATCTTACGCCGTACGCGCGGCTCAGACGTCAAGAGGCGCAACAAGTCTCGGCGATGCCATTCCAGGTATTTGCCCTCGGCAGCTGCGTTGGCTCGCTGATCGAGTACAGATTCGAGTCCCACCTTGACCGCGCGGTGGACACAGCGAAGAGGCTTCCGCCTGATCGGCCTCGGCATGTATTCGGCGTCGGGCACCCCATGTTCCTTGCGCTTTCCGTTGCTTTCGGGGGGGATCTATTCGATTCTGCTATGTATGTCCTTTCCGCCCAGGAAGGAAGATACCTCACCCCCCAGGGGACGCTATCCGTGCGTGACCTAGTCGAACTTCCCTGCAGCTGCCCGGCATGCAGCCACGCATCCCCCCAGGAGATGGCCGGCGGAGATGACGCAGTCCGACTACTGGCTCAGCACAACCTGTACTCGACCTTCGAGGAACTGCGCAGGGTTCGACAGGCAATCAGGGACAACAGGCTCTGGGAGCTGGCGCAGGTTAGGTGCCGCAGCCACCCGAAGTTGCTTGGAGCTTTCTGCAACACCCTCAGGCGCCACAGGACTTTCTTCGAGCAGGTAGATCCGGTTACGAAGAAGTCGGCCTTCTTCTACTCCGGCCCGGAGTCCAAACTTCGTCCGGAGGTGACCAGAGCCCGGCGCTGGGTGAGGGAGCGCCTACCTGAAGCGCCCGCTTTCCAGCATCCCGTCTACGGTCGCGTTCCGTACGCCGCCTCGCTCTGCTACCCGTTCGGGCAGACCGAGATGACGAGCCGACTCGAGGAGTTCTTGGGGAGGAAGGATGCGCAGCCGACCGACGAGGAAATCGTTAGGGCTGCGGTTGACTTCCAGTTCGGGCCGGGATGCGGATCAGCCTTGGAGCCCTTTCGGGCAGTCCGGTCACCCAGGACGGGCCGCATCAGGAGGGTCCAGAGGGGCCATGTCCTGCTGGGCACGATGAGGGCAAGCGATTTCTTCTTCCTCCCTACCTTGGAGGGAGCAAGGCTGCTCGGATCGCACCTTCCATACCCGACTATGAGGATCGCGGTTTCCGACGAAGCTGCCCCCTTCGTTTCGCAAGGGAAGTCGGTTTTCGCTAAGTTCGTCCATGCCTGCGACCCGAAACTCCTTCCTGGCCAGGAAGTCCTCATCGTGGATCGGGAGGACAACCTTCTCGCGACCGGGACCGCGTTGATGAACTCAAGGGAGATGCAGTGCTTCAGGGTCGGGATGGCGGCTAAGGTTAGACACCACTTAAGGACGGCCCTACGGGAAGATCTCCCTTAGCACAACCGCCTTGCCCATATCGGAGGCGGCCATCTCCCTTCCGTTGAGCAATGACCTTCCCTGCCCCACCGGCTGCCCTTTCCAGCGCACGACAACCTCATCGTCCGGCCTAATGGCGGGGTCCGCCGAAATCACCCCTGGACAGTAGATGACCTTCACCTTCGGCCGGAAGTCTATGTCAACGCAATAGGCACCCTGATCGGCTAGGATTCTTGCGCCCTCGATCTCGGGCGTGAAGAAGCCGGTGAAAGGATTCCTCCTAGCCAACGTCTTCCCGTCGCGGACGATCCTCTCCATTCTTGCCGACACATCCCTCCTTGCCGGGGGGAGCGTCATGAGTTCCGCGATGTTAAGTCCATACTGGTAGGAGAGTACATGCTTGGCCAGCTCGATCGGATCCCGGCGCCTCGGTTGGCCGTCGATGCCGCGAAGCGCTTTGGACAGCTCCTCCAGCCCCTCCTTGGATGCCGGGCCGCCCGTGCCCGTGTAGGTGAAGGTCCAGCCAAGCGCCGCTTCAGCGCGCCTGCAGGCGTCCAAGTACCCTCCCGAGACATGGGCAATCACCTCGGTCGGCGAGTGCTTGGATAGGACGGTCGCCAGGCTGCTCGAGACCACTTCGACCTCCTCGTGGCTCCACACGCCGGTCACGGCGATGTCGTAGTTGCTGGCGGGTGGGATGGTCTCCAGGGCCCGCGGCACGGCCCCCAGCGGGCTGGTGATCGTGAGTTCCTCAACGCTTGCTCTCCTCCTGGCCGGCCCAATCGCCTCGGCAAAGAGGCGGTGAGACCTAGATGAGATGTAAGGCTTGTGCTTGGAGCAGGGAAGGACGACCACGCAGTCCGCCCCAACGCCCGGTTGGTATCTGGATGCGACCCGCTCCCTGAAACGCACAACCTCAGGCCAGTATATGGACAGGTCAGTGAAGGCGATCAACCGCTGACCCCCGGGCAAACCGTCGTGAACCGCTCAAGATACCTCAGATGTTCCCGATAGAGGCGACGGAGCGCCGCGGCCAGCTCTGGTTGCCTCGTGCATCTCTCCTCGGCCAAGTGCTTCAGCTGCCCCTTGCGGATGGCGGTTCTGACCTCCGAGAGAACCTTCCTGGTCATCCACCGGTTATGTCCCAAGACGTCGATGGTCCGCTGGCCCTCCTCCGCCTTGCAGGATGGGCAAGAGCAAGCATCGGGGTCGACCGTTCCGACGGGCAGCGAGAACGACTCGAAGAGGACCTCGCCCCTCATGGCGCACGCAGTTGCGTGGGAATCGCCGAAGAGGTCGGCCCCGGCCAAGGCGAAGAGTGGGAATGACCACACTTCCGCGTCGGCCAACATTATCGCCGAACTGGGGGGGATCTTCTCCCTGAGCTCGATTATGCCTTTCATGACCTCAACGGGATCCTGCTTCAAACCGGGTTCCAAGATGACTACGGCCCGTCTGGTGGCCGAAGGCCCCTGAATTCCTTCGCCCGACATCTGGACGATCTCGCAGTCGCTTAACACGTAGGTGTCCTTCGCCCGTCCGGGAGAGAACCCCGCGCTGCCGCCTTGTCCGCCTTCATCCCGGAGTTCCGCCCGGCTTACCTGCCTTGACCGTTCAACCAACGGGGAGGGCGGCACCGCAAGCATTATGCCCGCGGACTCCGGTCCCAGAATGAACAGCCGCAAGCCGTTCTCCACCTGCTGCAGGAAGCAGCCGGAGGGCGTCTCGTAGGAACGACCCTCTACGCGAAACTTTCCCAGCCGTGCGGGCCCATCGTGCGAAAGGACCTCGACTCCGATCATCGCCGAATCACGCTGAGAACTTCTCCGGTTAGAAGTCTTTCGGACGCTGACCTGACCACCCTGACTTTCAGCCTCTGGCCAATCAGACTCCTAGGCCCCCGGACGGTCACGATGGGTCCCCCGGCCACCGGATAGCACAGCACCTCGCCCTTCCTCTTCATGTTCGGCTCGGCCCCGATGACGTCAAGCATGCGTCCGGCGTATTCTTCCTTCTTCCTGAGGTTGATCTCCCTTGCGGCCTGCGCGATGATTTTGCTCGATTCGTCCTTCCACCTTGGCGGGCCGGGCGGTTCACCCTCGAAGGCAGAGCGCGGCAGGGGCTTGAACCTGTAGACGGTGATCTTCTCGACGTATGGCTCCATCCTGTACATGAGCTGGCACGTCCTCCTTGCGGACTCAACGGTCTGGCCCGGCAGGCCGTGGATGAAATAGACGTAGGGCCTGAGGCCATGCTTCTTGGCGGTCCGCACGGCCTCCAGCGAGTCACTAGGCGTAGATGGCCTGCCAAGGGCGTTTGAGTGTGAGGCATCACCGGTCTCGCAGCCTATGTGAACCTCGCTGCCTGGGAGGTTCTTGGCGATCACGCGAGCAGCTTCATCGTCGAAGAGCGAGGGCTTGACGTTCTCTATCGAGATGTGTGCACGCCCGCCCGCCGCTGCATTCGACGCGGCGAGGAGATCATCGATCTTCGCGTAGTTCGGCCGGGGCGCACGGGGATCCCTGAGGTCGTTGCCCCTAAAGTAATCCAGCAGATCGGGCGCGCTGAGCACGATCCTCTGGACCCCCAGCGCAACGAGCTCCTCCACTTCCCTTGCCACAAGGTCGATCCTCCTGGACTTGGGAGGACCGAACGTTGACGGGACGGAGCAGAAGCCACAGCCGGGCGGTATGTCTTGAGGGCAGGCCCGGTGGCAGTCCTTCCCACACTCTGTGCAGCCGCGGCCATCCGAAAGCCTGATTCGGGTCCTGTTGAAGTTGCTGCACCCCCTCACCACCTCAACGTAGACCCTGCTCGCGAAGTGAGTCGGGTAATCCACTATCCTTCGCGTGGAAGGGAAAAGCCGGTTGTACTTGTCCTCCCCAAGCCGGGGAGCCGGCGGGTTGGTCAGGATTCGCCCGTCCAGCCAGTACGACAATCCCGGCACGTTTCCAGGTTCCTTGCCCGCGAGGATGGATTGCAGCGCTTCCTCACCCTCGCCCGAGACGGCCAGATCGAACCCCGATGCCTCAAGCGCTCTCCGAGGAGAGCCGCAAACCGGCCCCCCCACGATCTTGAGCGAATCGGGCGCAATCCTTGCTGCCTTCCTGCCGATCCTCCTCAGTGCCGGGAGGTCCATGCTCATTGCGGAAGCCAAGAGAAAGTCCGGCGCCCTGCCGGCCGTTCGGCCCTTGAGAAACTCCTCACAGAGCTGGATGCGGCACTCCACGTCCGCCCTTTCAAGGACCCCGCAGATCCACCGAGGCCCACAACCTATGACATCCCTCGCCAGCATCCTCGTGCCCTTCGCTGATCCGAGAGCGTCGACCATGAGGGCCCGCATTTCGATCGGCCAGACCTCCTGTCCTAGTGACTGTCCGAAGCCTTCTCCCTCCGGGCAGTCCAGCGGCTTGCCACCGAACGGATCTCCTCATCCCCGAGTCTTTCGCCTATCCTCTCGAAGCAGTAGAACACGTCCTGGTAGACGGGGCTCCACTCGGCGGCCACGACCTGTTCGTGCTTGTATGTCCCCTTCTTCATGTCCCAGTACCCGAGCAAGAGCGTGAAAGATAGGTAGGCAGGAATGAAGGCCAGCAGGAACCACCTGAGCTTCCCGAACGTGGAGTTCACGAACGGGATCAACCCGAACCAGAGAACGCAGGTGTTGACCACCGACACTCCCAGACCGATCGCTGCATGTCCGCGCGTCACGTACTGTTTGGCTCGGCTCGCCAACTTCAGCCCAATCCTAACCATCTGAGCACCGCAGGCAGAAGGCCCTGCTCCGATATAACTTGTTCAGCCCGTCAGCGAGCGCCAGCGAGCCTCATCCTCTCCGCCACCTCGGCAGCGGTCGGGAAGGCTAGTGGCCTTGGCCTTTCTATCACGATCGCGGCGAGCGCTGAGCCAAAGTTTGCAGCTTCGATCGTAGAGCGCCCGCGGAGGCGGCTGAAAACGAATCCTGCCATGAAGCAGTCTCCTGCCCCCGTCCAGTCAACGGGATCAGAGGGATAGGCGGGAATCCTGTGGGCCCTGCCATCCTCGAATGCGAGCGCGCCTCTCGGGCCCAGCGTGATCAGCACGGTTTTCGGGCCATCCAGCTCGGCGATCCTGTCCTCCCAACGGGCCCTCTCTCCCAGCAGCGCTTCCGCCTCTGCCTCGTCGAACTTCACCGCGTCCACGTCGCGCAGGACGCTCCGGATTCCGGGATCTAGGCCCCTTCGGGCGTGCACGACCTTGGTCCGAGGTTTCACTTGCCTTGAAAGCCCCTGTATGTCGAGGGTGACAAGGCGGAAGTCGTCCTTTTTCAACGCCCAGACGGATCGATCTATCTCCGCTTCCACCGGGCCAAGGTGAAGTGCCGCGAAGCCCAGCATGCGGCGAGGGATATCATCCGCGCGGATGACCGACGAGCGTCTCAACAGCCTGAGGACCCTCCTCTCCCCCTCGTAGACGAGCTCAAAGCAGGCCGTGGCGCCCTGGCCCACGCCGTCCGTCTGTATTGCGGCCCTCCGAAGCTCCTCGAGTACCCACTGGTCTTGAGCTTTGGACACGCAGGCCGCCGTGCCTCCCAGGGCGCGGAAGGCGGCTGGAAAGTAGTACGATGTCCCTCCCAGGCCCCGCCTAGTCCCCGCTGGGGTCTTCACGATATCCTCGCACAGCGCGCCTATGACGACGCAGGACTGTCTCAAAGCCTGAGCCGTGCCACCCAAGACATCACCTGTAGACGAGGATGCCAACGATCAGGGCTGCCAGCCCTGCGGCAAGGCAGATCGCCCAGTGTACGCGGACGTGCCATCGCTCGTCCTTCCGATAGAGGTGCATCAACAGGAAGTAGAGTGACCCGCGCTCCGCGCCTTCGGGTGCCTTCAGGGTTCCGTCCTCCCTGATGCTTGCGAACTTGGCGTTCGGGTTTGCCATGAAGAACCTCGTCTTAGGCAGGTACATCAGGAAGTTGATGATCTGGGGGGCGAGGGCTATCACGGCGATGATCTTGATTCTGCCCACTATCGAAGCTAGAGCGAGCGATGTGCCGATGACGAGCGTGCCGACGTCGCCAGGGAAGACCCTTGCGGGATAGCTGTTGAAGAGGAGGAAGGCGAGGAGGGCACCCACCATTGGGGCCAGGATTATGACGGCCTCCCACCTGCCGATGATCGCCGCTGCGATGCAGGTTGAGGAGCATGCTATGAGTCCGCTGCCCATTTCCAGCCCGTTGAGGCCTGCGTACATGTTGGTTAGGTTTGCTGCGGCCGTTACCCCGACCGGTATCAGAACAAGCGGGTACAGTATTCCCAGCGGAAGGTAGCCGTAGAATGGAATCCAGAAATCGGTCCTGTAGAACTCGGTCTCGCCGAAAAATGCCAGCGCGAGGGGAAGTGAAGCAAAGGCGGGAAGCAGGACCTTGTACTTCTGGGGAATGCTCAGGTAGTCATCGACGAGCCCGATGAATCCCACGGCCAGAAGGGTTGCGACGGATGCAAGCATCCAGACCTGCATGGTCGTCTTTCCAGGAAGGCGGGTTGCGTCCGCCGAGTAGCCGTACGTCACGAAGAGGTAGGTTGTGATCGATAGGCTCACGATCACGGCAAGGACCACGATGATGCCTCCTGACTCGGGTACGAGCACGTCTCCCGCCTTCAGCATATCCCTCCCAAGGATATTCTCCTTCCGGAGCTTGATGAGGAGCTTCGGCATGCCAGCATACACGATGGCGAACGCCATCAGGCAGCCGACGGCCGAGAGGACGGGAGATAAAAGGTCTGCATCCCAGTTCATGCCTCGAGCGCCTCCTCAATGGCGTCGCAGTAGCGTCCGGCCACCGACTCGATCGAGAATCCGAGGGCAAGTCGCCGACATTTCTCGGACGTCCTGCGGTACTCCTCTTCACCCATGCGGGCAACGGCCCGGATCGCTGCGGCATATTCCTCAGGCGTTCCCTGCTCGATCTTCGTCACGCCGTCTTGGATCGATGGGTCGAGCTTCCCGGGCGATGCCACGGGCAGGCCGCATGCCATGTACTCAAGGAGCTTCAGGCTGCCGCTCATTACGGGCGGAACAAGCCCCATCCGGGCTAAGTTTAGTAATGCCGGGACGTCCTCGTACCTGGCGTACCCGTGGAAGGTTATGTCGGCTCCCTCTTTCCTAGCGAGATCTTCATAGTACCTTGCGTGCGTGCCCCTCCCTATGAAGAGGCTGCGCGTGCCCGTCGCCGCAACGGCCTTGATCAGGGTTTCCAGCTTGTACTGCCTCTCGATCTTCCCCAGATAGCAGGATTCGTATCGCTTCGGTTCATGGTCAGCCGGCTTGAAGATGCCGAGGTCTACACCGTTTGGGACGTAGACGACCTTGGTCTCCTTGAATCTCTCGGAATATTCGAGGAAGTTCCCGTGATCGGCGCAGATCAGAAGGTCCATCTTGCAAATCAGCCGCTTCTCCACTGCGTCCACGACCAGCCCCTTCAGACGCCTGGCGTGGGTTATGGATCTTTCCACGTCGGTCACATCGACGATCTTCTTTGCTCGCTCGAGGGCGGCGAGCAGCGGAACGTAGTAGTAGTTCCACACGAGAACCCCGTCATAGCCCCCTCGGGCTATTCTGGTCGCGAGCTTGGCGAAGGTCGTCCCGTAGTCCAGGTAATAGTTCACGTGAGTTGAGGGGGGTATGTGGAGGAACTCGAGATTGAACCGCTTCTCCAGGAACGGCCGCATCCTCAGGGGCCTGGACATCGGGGTGTACCTCTCCTCATCCCTTTGGACTGGGTATGCAGCGAGCAGGCTGCGCAGGGATCATCCCTTCCTACAGCTTCTTGACCTGATGGTCCCTTCCGGATTCCTCGGCCAAGAGGGCGATCTGGACTGCCTTGACCCCATCTTCTCCGGTGACGGGAGGCTCCCTTCCCTCCGCCACGGACTTGATGAAGAGGTCCAGCTCGACCTTCAAGGGCTCCTCCTTTTTGACCAGGATCTTTCGCATCTCGCCCTCGCTCATCCCGAGCAGGATGTCCGAAAAGTCCGAGAACTCCTCAACGTACGATATGTCGTACTTATACAGGTCCTGTGGTATGTAGTCGACCTCGAACATCGCCTTCAGTCCCTGCACGACCAGGCGCCTGATCTTGATCGGAGTGAGCCAGTTGATGTCGACCGAGGCGACGACGCCGTTCTTGAAGCTTAAGAGGATCTTGCCGTAATCGGTCTGGTCTTTGTGTATCACCCGCCCGCATTCGCAGTACAGCCTCTCGACCTCGGAGCCAAGCGCGTATCTGAGGACATCGATGTCATGGACTCCAAGGTCTACCAGGGCGCTGACGTCCCGAACCCTGTTTGGGAGTGGTCCTGCCCTGGTTGCTGCCGCGATGGTGGGGTCGCCAAGTTCTCCCATCATCTCCTTCATCTTCATGACGGCTGGGTTGAATCTTTCGACGTGCCCGACCATGAGCGAGACGCCGCGCTTCTTTGCCTTCCTAACTAGCGAATTGCCCCGCTCCACGGAGAGGTCGATGGGCTTCTCGACGAGCAAATCCACGCCGTTCTCGATGGCAAGGGACGCCATCTCGTAGTGCTGGGCCGTTGGGACCGCGATGCTGACGGCATCGATGTCGATGGAGGACAGCATCTTCTCCGCGCTCTCGAAGAAGGGCACCTTGTAGATCTTGGAGATCCGGCGGCCTCTGACCGGGTCGGTGTCGCACACGGAGACCAGTTCCGCTCCTTCCAGCTCGTTATAGATTCTGGCATGATTTCTGCCCATCTCGCCGACGCCGATGACAGCGGTCCTCACGGGCCCCAACGTTTTCACTCAGACCGTCATCCCGGGATGGACTCTTAAATGCCAACGTGGAAAATCTGGGGTTTTACCCGCAGCAACCAACTGTATCGGTGCCCGTCTAAGATGGTCCAGAGCAAAGGCACGCAGCAGGCTGAAACCTTGCCCGGCGATAGCCGGGTAGCGTGCTAGCACGGATTCCCACCAAATCGGAGGCCATCCGGTGGAAACCACAAGGCCGTGCAGACCATCAAGTCTTCTTTGCGTAGAAAACGTAGGCACGTCCCTCGAAAAGCAAGTCATAGTCCTTTTGGAGAGTTGCGTTGATGTGCGCCCATGCCTCCGGTTCAGACCTCTTGTACCTCTGGAAATTTGCTCTGTATCCGGGCGAGATGGCCAGATAGTCGGGCCGAACCCCGGTTCGAAATCCGAGCCTGTTATCGTCCTGCACTATTTCATCGTTGAAGTCGTAGAAGAAGGCGATCTCCGCGCCGCCGCAGATGAGGCCCCCCTTGTAGTAGGTCGAGTTGAAGGTCCTAAGGTCCGGGAGATATTGGTTACCGTACTCGTTTCTCACAATCGTGTATACGTTGCTAGCGACGGAGACAGCTAGGATGTAGCTCAAGGCCAGAACGAACAGGGTGTCTGCGTACTTCCGTCTCCTCACCTGCTGCCAAAGCGCGAGGACGTTCATCAGGAAGAACGGCACTATCCAGACGAGATATGTGGAGGTTTTGTTCCCGACTAGGAACATGAGGCCGAGGAAGATGGTGACAAGCATGCCCCACAGGAGCAGGTCCTTCCCTTTCGCGAGAAACGGGTAGCCGAAAAGTCCAAGGAAGTAGAGGACAAGCACTGGCGCTGGCGCGCGTTTGATCACGCTGTCCACGGACAGGAAACCGTGGGACTTAAGATACCTTGTGATCACCTCGTAGTAGACGGATGACCATCTGAGGCCATTTGCAAAGACTTCCTCCTGTTGTCTGCCGAGCGTGTTGATCAGCAACTGTTCGCGGAACGCGCTGAAGTCGCGCGCGATGTAGGTTCCCCAAGCGGCGGCGCCGAGGATGTAGGGCACCAGCGTTATGAGGAGCGTCTGTCGAGTTATCCTCTTTCTGTCCAAGTAGACTACCATGAAAAGGAGTGCCAATAGCCCCAGGAGGCCGTTGGGGTGCGTCAGACCCGATAAGCAGATGAAAGCGTTTCCCAGCAGGATCGCCATCGAGAGGTTGCTGGTTCTAAACCTCAGGTAGGCCGAGAGACCTAACAACGACAATGCGGCGGCCATCATATCCATCCGGCCGTCGCTCGCAGACTTGAGGTAGAAGAAGTTGGTGCCGACGAGGGTCATCGAAAGCACTGAGAGCGCGCGACTCCCACCGAAGAATCTGGCCGACAGACTCCGAACAGCAAGAAGTCCCGCCAGCCCCCATAGAAGGCTCATGAAGCGAGCTTGGAGAAGCCCAACACCGGCCAGTCCAAAGGTCAGCGCTTCCGTGACGAAGTACATGGGCGGAAGCCAGTATGTGTACTGGTGGATTCTTGGGAAGTCGGTGTCATCGGCCAAAAGGGTGTTACCCATGAAGCCATTCCTTAGCAGGTTGACTGCCGAACTTGCGAACCAAGCCTCGTCGCACCAAGGAGCGTTGGTGGCGATCCTTCCTCCGGCTAGGGTCAGGTAGATAAGAACCGGCACCAACGTGAACCATCTGTTTTCGGTCACGCGACGAATGACACCAAGCCCCCACCACGTCATTGTAGCTGCTGGACTGAGTCGCGCACAAATAAAGGTTCTTCGACGCGGACGCGGATGATGGTGACGGCGTGCATCCGACGGGGCGGCTCGTCTGGCAAAAAGTGAGCCCATGCTAAGGGAGGGTTTTTGGCCAGCTTACGGACCAGAGCATCCGATGCGGTCCCTGGCGGTCGAAATGTTCGTCGCTTGCATCGAGGTCGCTATGCCCAAACAGGCCTGGCAATCATTATCAAGACGCTAGCACAAGCTCAACCGGGATTCCAGGTAGGGATTTCACGGGTGACGCGATGGTGAGGTACCTGCTCATATCGAATCTTTACAATGAAGAGGCCAACGTCAATGGCCTGTTTGATTGCGTGGAATCCCAGACCCTGCCCCCGGCACTCTGGTTAATCGTCGATGACGGAAGTACGGACGGAACCCATAGCCTCCTGCTCAAGAGGGCGAGTTCAACTCGGCTGAAGGTACAGGTTTGGACCGCCCCGCCCAAGCCCAGGCCGGATCACGACAGCATAGGCCTTTCGATAAAGGGTGCGCTCCACTCGCTCGACCCAGATGTCTATCGCAGCTTCGACTACTACTGCGTTCTAGACGCCGACTCCAGGATCGGGCCGACGTACTTTGATCAGCTCCTCAGCCGCATGGAAGCCTCTCCTGGGCTAGGGATGGCATCCGGAGTTGTCTGGACGAAGGAGGGGGCGGAGGCGACTAGATCTGACCTTGCAAGGGGCTCGGGCAGGGCGACCAGGGCCAAGATCTGGCTGTCGGTCCCCATTGATGATATGCCGAACGTCGCGTCCGATGCGTTCTTCAACGCGAAGACGAAGATGATGGGATTCTCCTCCGCCATGTTCAACGATCTGCGGGTAATCCAGGACAGACCTACGCGTCAGATGACGCCTGCTGGACGGTATCGGCGGGGTCGGCTTATGGCCATGTTTGGGTACAACCCCGTGGTTGTGCTCGGGCATGCCCTCTTGACCCTCCTAAGGAAGCAGAGTCCATTGCCTCTGATTCGGGGGTATCTGCACGGCCTCAGGGGCCCAAGGATAGGCGATCCCAGTGTAAGGGCCTATTTTGGTCGGCGGATGATCATCGACTGGGCGAGAGAGAAGTTGTCGCGACGGCGAAAACGACCAGCGTAGCCCAAGAGCTCGTATGCGCTGGTATCTTTCGTGGGCAAGATATAAGACGGCACAGGGCAAGCATAGGTCAAGACCCTGGCACCCGTGGGTGAAGGGGTGCCGTGGGGCCGGTGAACCTCGAGATGACCATTCAGATCTCCTTCGAAAGCCAACGCGGGGCCTGGCCAACCCTCAACGCCCATCTTCCTGCAAGGATCGATGAGGCGTCCTTCGTCGACGTCATTCGGTACGGCTGGGTCGTGGATGCCGAGGGCACACTCCTCTCCGGAGTAAAGAAGAAGATCAGATATGACGGCACCCGCGGCCCGCGGACCAACCTTGCTGAGGCCCTGTCATCCGCAATCGGTCGCTCCGTGGAGAAGAGCCACGGGGTCGGCTGCATGATCTCCGGGGGGGTGGACTCCACCATCGTTTTGGCCGCTTTGGCGGGCGTCACGGATAAGACCATCCACGCGTTCACGGTCGCCTTTGGCGAGTCGGATGACGAGACGGCTAGGGCCAAACTGGCGGCCGATGCCTTCGGTGCCACACACCATATCGTATGGTTCAAGATCCCGGAGGTGCTGGAGAAGGCCCGGACCTGGGCGAGGCTGTCGCCTTCGGGACGTCTTGTGTACCTGCCAGTGCTGGAGGAAGCGGCCAGGTTGGGCATCGATACGCTGTTCAGCGGCGAAGGAGGGGACGAGGCGTTCGCTGGTTATGCGCAAAGGTATCTGAGGATGCTGAAATACTACAGGTACCGACCAACAAGGAGGTTGGCTGGTCTAGCTTCCTTCCTACCCGGCAGGTGGGGCCGTGTGGCGGGGATTCTGCGGCACACAGCTTCATTTGAGGATTTCTACGCGGCATGGCAGACCCGTGTCCCGGACATGCGAGGTGGGCACGGAATACCAGCCGATGATGGCGCGGAGGATTGGATCGCAAGGATCCTGAGGCTGGAGAGGCAGCTGAAGCTTGTGGACTACCTCGCGCACATCCACTGCTGCTCCGTTGCGTACGGGGTGAACGTCGAGTACCCGCTTCTTGAGCCATCGGTGGAGTCCTTCTCGTCCCCTAGGGAATGGACGCGGATGTGGGATGGCCACACCCTCCACGGCAAGTACCCGCTTGTCGAGGCTCTGAAGACGATGGCTCCGCCTGAGATCGTGAGAAACGCCACAATGCCGAAGCACGGGTTCTCGCCGCCATCCATGGACAAGTGGTGGTCGATGGGGCTCTGCGAGCTCCACAAGGAGACACTCAAAGGCCCCTTGAGGGATATGCTGCCGAGGAGCATGGTTGAGCTTGGAGATAAGCCTTCTGCAGGGAAGCGTTCCCTCTACGCCGCGGCTCTGGATGCTTGGTGTGTAGACAGGTTCATCCAAGGCTCCCCAGGCGAACGGTCAGGGTGAGACCCGGAAGATCCGCGAAGGTCCATGGTTACATTTGAGAGCCGACGACGCCGCGCCCGTCGCGAGGGAGATGTTGCACACTTGAGGGTATTGATGCTCGGGGATCAGGCGAACGTGGCGATCCAACTCTCCAGTGGCCTAGCTCGCCTGGGGCATGAGGTGTGGCATGTTCTCGTGGATACGGCGGATGTCAGGGCACGGGTTCCGGCCGAGCCAACCAAAGGAGTTGAGTTGGTGTGGAGCAAACCGACCTTGCCGTCATTGCTTGGGCAAGCATCGCGGCTGTGTCGTGACACAAACTTTGACATCGTGCACTCACACTGGATAACTTCCTTCGGGATTGCCGGCAGCGCCTCATCCCTGCTTTCCGGTGGAAAGCATGTCGCCCACCTGCACGGAGACGACATCAGGCGAGCGAGGCTCACCCCACAGAGGCATCTGCGTACGAGAATGGGTGCATGCGTTTGTGACCTTTTCCTCTACTCTACGCCCGATCTTCACGATCTCCTGTTTCTCGGGAAGGAGGCCAGGTACCTTCCCAATCCTGTCGACACATCGGTCTTCAAGGAAGTCGATGGGGCAGACAGCTTGAGGGAGTCCCTGCTGAGAGGGCGGGACAACCTGGTGCTCGCGCCCGGCAGGTTCGACCTTGCGACCAAGAACCAAGACGTCCTAGTGGAGGCACTGAGCTCGCCGGATTTCGAGAACGTGCAGACCGTTTTCATGAGCGCCACGGGTGGGGGGGACTACGAGCGGCTTGTGAGGCTAGTCAGGCAGTCGGGCATCGATCACCGCGTCTCTTTCATCGTGGGCGTTGGGAACAGGGAGATGCCGGCGTACTACAGCTGTGCGGATGTGGTGGCCGTGGGTTTCAGGCTGGGGGTCTACGGATGCGCCGTCACCGAGGCGATGGCGTGTGCGAGGCCGGTGATTTGCCACTTCGAATTCTCAAGATACAAGAGGTTCATCCACGAGAGGCCGCCTCTCCTGGACGGGCGCGATGCAGGTTCCGTTTCAGGTTGGCTCTCTCAGCTGATTGCCGATCCTAGTTTGAGGAGGCGGATCGGCAAGGAGTCGCAGTCGTGGGTTCGAAGAGAACACTCGCTGGGCCCCGTGGCGAGGAGGTTGGCGAACATCTACGGCGATGTGCTCGGATAGCTTCCTTCCTCGGTTTGCAGCGCACGGTTTCTGTGGCAAGTTCGTCCCGGAAGACAGGGCTTGCTGGATGAGCGGCTCAGCCGCTCCGACCTCGCTACCGAAGAAGCTGGCCCTTCAGAACGTTCTTGATGAAGGCGATCTCCCCCTCGCCGAGTCCTCTGAGAATCCAGATGACACCAAGGTACACCACGGACCCAGTGGCTACCGAACTCAATAGGCCTGGCAGCCCGGCCGGGACGACGCCCGATATCGCGTGGAGCGCGAGGAGCATCGCGGCGCAAGATAGCAGAGATTTCGCTATGAAGCGGACGTCGAACCTAGCTGCGTGCTCCCTGTGTTGCTTTCCGACTTGGATCATCAACGAGAGGGCCAGCGCGTAGCTGGTGATCGCTGCCAAGGCCGCGCCAAGGAGCTCCAATGACGGTACTAGGGCGAAGTTGGCCGCAACGTTGGCAGCGGCTGCAACGGACCAGATCCAACCCGGCGTCTTTGCATCCTTGTGGAGCAGGAACACCTGCCCGATGATCGTCGCCACGCCCGAAAACACGGTGCCCAAGGAAACCAGGGCCACAACGATCCACCCTTTACTGGCCGTCGCGGCCGTGGCTAAGAGCCTAAGGATCGGTCCGCCCAGGTAGGATACGCCCGCAGATGCCGGAAGTGCAAGGAGAAGGAAGAACTTCAGCGTTCTAGTTTGGAAGTCCTGTGCCCGCGCTTTCTCGTTTCTTTCCCAGAGGGTGAAAACTGTAGGATTCAGGACCATGACCAAGGGCGGCACCAACAGGTTTATGGTGCGTCCTAGGCTGTAGGCAGCGCTGTAGATCCCAACCGCGGCATCGTCAGAGAAGAGCCGGATTATGTACCGGTCGCAGAACCCCAACAGCCAGAGGGATAGGGTGATGGCTAACGTGGGCACGCCGTACGTGAGATACTCCCCAGCCATCCTGAAGGAGGGGATCTGAAAGCCCAACTCCGACAGGATGAGGATCAAGAGCGCTGCCGTAGTGAGCGCGCTGACGATGATCGTTGCCTGTACGGCGCCCAGGAGGCCCCAGCCTAGTGCAACCAATGCGTAGACAAGCAGGATCTCCCCGTACGCTTTCAGGACGCTGACTAACGAGTATAGCTTCATCCTCCTTTTGGCGGTGAAGTATGATAGGCACACTATGTCCAACGAAGCGAGCGGGATGAGCCAGACGCCAAGGTTAACGACTCGTGACCCTTCAGTCCCTTGCCGAGCCGACGAGAGCCAAAGGCCAGCCCTGGTAATGAGGACCGCCAGCAGACTTGCGGATAGCACGAGCAAGAACGCCGAATAGAGTCCGTCTCGTAGCTCGGGCTTGGATTCGGAATGCGAGAGGAACCTTGTGACCGCGTTGCCAAGCCCAAGACTTCCCACGCTTGAGGCGAGCGCGACGAACAACATGATCTGGGTCCAGATCCCATAGGGCGCCTCCCCAAGCTGCTTCACGATGATGGGGATGAGGAAGATGCCGCGAATGCCCACCAGCCCGTTTGCGAGGGCGACCAAAGAGACGTTCCTGGCGAAGATGGCGTAGGATCCGGCGTTCGTGGGAGACGAGGTCAGGATGCTCACCAGCGGGCCGTGAAGAGTTCCCGGTCCGGCTGATTTGTCTTTTCGTGGGGTGGAAGCAGGCGCCCCGTCGGCGTCGGCCCGGCGAACAGACACGCTTCCGCCGGGGATTTATGATCGCCGTCTCTGCAGGACCGATCTTGCATGAATGAGGTCACAATCGAAAGTGAACCGGCTTTGTGCCAGGGTCGCTGGGGCGCGCCTACTTGTACAACTCGAAGTAGGCTGTCTCCGCCATTTTCACGAAGTGCGAGATCACGTAAGGAACGAGCGGGGAGTGCTGCTGGGGCAGCGGAGCCACGCCGCTTGCCAACGTATCGGCCCGGAACTTCTGCACTATTATGACCAAGTCTCCTTTGAGCGACTCCAGCTCCCCTTCAACTCTCTCCACAAGCCGGGGTTTCCGCAGCTCGGTCTCTTGAGGCCAGTCTATCGACAGCGGATTTGGTTCGGGGCCTCTAACCCAGATTACAGACAGGTCGGGTATGACGCAGTAGATGTGGCCTGCGCCTTTCGCTATCCGTCTGGCAACCTGGAAATCCCTTAGGACGGCGTAGGTGTTATTGTCGGTCTTGATGTTTTTCCCGCCAGCAAGCACATCGCCGAGGTCCCATGTCAGATAGCGGGCGGGCTTCTCATTGTAGATGTATTCCGTCCTTGCGGCCGCGAAGCTTACGAGCGTCGCAGCAACCAAGGCCAGCAGCAACGCTCTCGATGGGCACCGTTTGGGAAGATTCGTTGTACTGGAAACGCCGTGCCACTCGCGCAGAGGCCTTGGCGAGGTGGAGATCTTGCGGCCGGGTAGGTCCGGCGAGTCGGGCTTCTCTCTCGATGCGACGGCCAGGAATAGGACCAAGGGTCCGGACGCTAGAGCGGGAGTGTTGTAGCCCGTCGAGAGAGAGGCGGCCCATGCAAGGAGAAGGGCAAGGACATCTGCTGTGAGATAAGGGGGTTGCCAGCTTTTCCTTGCCCAACGGAATAGGGCTGCCCCGGCAACGGCTCCGAAGAGTCCATACGAAGGCTCACGGGTGAAGAGCATGCCGCCGTAGAGAAGGGAGAGGATTACCGAAATAGGAACTAAGGTGAAGGTCAGCTGCGCAATTGGTTGTGCCATTGTCCCCGCGAATGGAGACCCTGCTTCGTTGCGCGAGTGCCCCCCGGGCTGCAGGTATGCCCCCAGGAAGCCGAGCAGCAGCCCCACGGGAAAGCCGGCGTTCAACACGTAAACGGCAAATCCCCTGCGCACCAAGTCCCCCAAGCCGTAGCTCGTCAGTTGCATGACGGCATCGGCGATGGCACCGTTCGCGGCTAGGTAGGCAATGTATGAGCCGGTCGGAAGGCAGGCGAACCCCCAGGCGAGCTTCCGACGCCAGGCACCGGTCGCTATGAGGGTCCCGGGAATGAGGAAGGCGAAGTTCTGTCTGAACAGGGGTGCCATCCCAACGAGCAGGAACCCCGCCAATCGCTGGCCCCCGGACTTCGTCCACGCCAGCATCACTCCTAGGGAGGCGAAGAACAGCCCATCTATCGTATGCCAGGGCATGACCGGGAAGATGTGGGCCGAGAAGCAGAAGGCAATCAAAGCAAAGACAAACCACTCAACAGGCGAAAGTCGCCTTTGCACCGAGCCATCGAGTATCACCACCCACGCAACAGCGATGCAGGCTAGTTGCAACCAAGCGACGTATCGCGATATCCACAAGACTTGGTTTCCACAGAGAAGAAGCAGGGGCGCGTGCAATAAGTGCGAACCGGCAGGTCGAATTGATATGAAGTCGCGGTGGGGCACCTGGCCGTCGAGCACTCTCCTGCTTCCGGCCAGTATCCAGCCGTCATCCGTCGGGTTGAAGCCAAGGTGGGAGAAAAGCAGGTGGCAGGCCGCCGGCACAGCGATGATGAACAGAACGGCAAGTACGATCCGCTGCGTTTCCATTGAACTCGCCTTGCGTCCAGCCTCTCCTTGGTCGCCCCGCTCTGAGTTCGTTGCGCGTACTTAAATGGAACCAACGTGCGGATTGCCCTAATCGGTCTCGGATGACCTAGCCTAGGCCTGAGTACGGATCGAGGAGATCTATCTGGACCTCGGACCTTGAACTCGGACCAAGGACCACGAGTAGGTTCCGGCTCGAGCCTTCGCGGCAGCCAAACACACTCGACACGCGGAGCACAAAGCCATCCGCTGGGCTCTCAAGCAAGACCCCGAGCCGGCCATCCGAGTGAATGGAGCAGCTCTGCCAAGGGGGTCACCGGAGTTGTGGTGGAGGGTGCGCCTTCCACGCATACCGTGCGCATGGCTGCGAGCCCCGGCGCGTACGTATTTAGCTGGCCTAAGGCCTCCGATGGGATGCGGAGACCTAGGTGCTAGTCTGGCGCTCTGACCTTGGGTCTGGACCTCGGTCTGGACTTCGGTTTCGACTTGGACTCGAACGCGGATTT